>OGCN01002782.1_pt1 | contig 18201 bp, 18 predicted proteins | sample 1570181 | NCBI WGS metagenome assembly OGCN01 (sample SAMEA4370584, study PRJEB24528) | human gut metagenome | reverse complement strand
CCGCAGAATTTATAAACTACGTCAAACAACATGTTGAACTATGCAAATACACTGACGCCAAATGAAAGTTATACTAAGCAGAAAAGGATTTGATTCCCAATATGGTAGAATGCCCAGTCCAATATTGCCGGGCGGGACATTACTGTCATTGCCGATACCCTCAAAAACAGATATGGAAACAAAGTATAGAGATTTATACTATGGCAATAGTTCATATTACGATATCATCCATACTTTAAACCCCAACAACAAAATAAAAGAAGAATATAACTGTCATTTAGACCCCGATATCAGAGAGGAAATAAAGGATAGACCAACAGGGTGGAAGCCTACATTCGGACAGGAAAAGACCGCATTACGACACCTACAAAAACAGGGAGTGGGAATCGGTGACTTGTTTTTATTCTTTGGTTGGTTTAGGCAAACGGAGTACATTGCCGGACAATTACGTTATAAAAAAGACGCTCCGGATTGGCATGTTATATACGGCTATCTTCAAGTAGGAGAAATCATTGACACTCCTACTAATATCCCCGCATGGTTAAACGGACACCCACATGCAAAAATGGAAAGATGGAACAGTCCAAATGTCATTTATACGGCTTCTTCCAAACTTTCATTTTTACCTCAACTACCCGGAGCCGGATACTTGCAGTTTTCAAACAGGCTTGTACTTACTAAAGAAAAATGCAGCAGGAGAGTATGGAATTTACCCGATTTTTTCCGGCAAATTCCAATAAGCTATAATGCAAATTCCTGGAAAGAGGACTGTTTTATTTCCGCAGCCAAAGGGCAAGAATTTGTTTTTGAAGCAAATGACAACGCTTTGGAATGGATAAAAGACATAATTCAATAATAAAAACATTTATATCCAACAACAATTATAGACAAGAATGTGGAAGCAATAGTCAGAAAGTTCCTTAAAGACAGTGACGAATTTGAACTTATACCGTTAGACAATTAGAAAGATAACACCGTCTTTTTGACTTTTCCAAAAGGAATTGACGAATATGCAAATGTCGGACTTCCTATTTATGTATTAATAGACAAATTAAGAAACGTCCGTTATGCAGATAGCAACGAGCAACATGAATTGTTGATACGTAGCCAATCAGAAGAATTGGAAAGTAGTAATGAGGAGGACTGACAGATCAATGCGTCACTAGACATTTAGAGGGAGGCTTCGATGAGGCTTTCTATGTCCTTTTTATCACTTTTGCTATTGAGACCTCACAATTAGCTTCAGCACAGACTCAAACACAAAAGTTCGTATTAAAGCGTTTTAGTCACTTTATTCCCATACCGAGTAAATTATACCTTTAAAGAATGAAAATGGCAATACGCTTCCAATAGAGGAGTTATATATAAGATTTGACCTGATAATAAATATAAAAAGCAAATTATAAACTAGGACATCAACTTACATAGGTGGTAATCCTACTAGTCCTCTTCCTCATCCTCCTCTTCCTTCTCAACCTCTTTAACCTCTTCATCCTCTTCCTTCTCAACCTCTCCTCGGTAGGGTTCGAACGCATCAATATTTCATGATTTTCTTCGTACGTGGCGTATCGGGCTTTACCCAATTTATCAATCAGTATATAAATAGGACGTCCGTAATTTGTATTTCCGTTAGCTGGTTTATAAGCCGCAAAATAGACTACATAGTTTTTGTAGTTTTCCAACTTAGTCAATTTAAATTCTTCAGGATGTGTTAGGAACTTCGTGGCTATCGCCCGAGTTACCTCTTCTGTCATTTTACTCATAATACATTGCGTAATCTTTAACAATATCCGGTTTAATAAGTAAATTATCTACTCGTAGTACTTTACACACATATTTGGGGCTAACATCTTCGTTCATTTCCCCCATCCCTCCTTGTGCAAAACTACCATCTTTTGACAATGCAAATATAACAAATCCATGGACAAAAGCAAAGATTTCTCGCCATTACAGAGCTACATTACTACAAGATATTGTCACATAGAGTAGATTTTCCCAAATCTATAAAACGAATTAAGAACGAACCCTATATAGCCTATCGATACCCCAACAATAGCCTCATCACACACTTAATCATAGAGGCTCGTTTTAGGGCGATATTAACCATTTTGTCCCTTTACCGAGTAAATTTGCCTGCAAGGGATAAAAGAGGCAATACGCTTCCAATAGAGGAGTTATATATAAGATTTGACTTGAACAATAGACAAAAGGGGGAAAGCAAAGCATCCTAACAGCAATTTTACAACTATACAAAAGCAAACGGAGAGGTCGAATAAATCCAACCCCTTCGCTAAAACTTTAATCAGTTGTCATTAAAACGGCAGATCAGTTAACGCCCCCTTAGCAGCGTCACAACCTAGCTCCGCAGATTTATGATACCATTCATTAGCTACATCTTCATCCTTAGCTTTTCCCCACAATCCTTTTGCATAGGCTTCCCCCATTAAAAACATGGCATAGGGCATTCCTCTTTCACACATGATTTCCAAGAGTTCAACACCATTTTCTTCATTTAGCGGAGTTTCTTTATCTCCACCATAAAGCCACAGGTTGACAGCCTCCCACAATAAGGGTTCATCCATTTCAACATCATCGCTGGCGTACAGTCCTGCATACTCAAAACACGCAGCAGCCTTCAATAGATTTGGTTCAAAATTAGGAGCACCACATTTATACAGGTAAGCATATATAGCTTCAACACCCGAATACCCTAATCTACTTGCTTGTTGAAAATAGAAGATTGCCCTTTGTGTATCTTGGCAAACTTTATTTCCATTCAGATACATTGCTCCCAACTCAAAAGCTGCATCTTTATCCCTATTAGCTTTTCTTATCAAATCAAACAACATTTCTGAATCCATTTCTTTACTTAAATTTGTTTTCATCTTTTTTTAATTTAAAATTTACACAATATTGATAATTATATTTTCCTAGAATGCACTAATATACATGGCATATCACGTATAAGATTGGTGCTCTTACATATATTCCTCATATTAGAGCCTGTTTTTAATCCTGTTATTTGAAATAAATTAATTGGGAATATCCAATAACATAGATCACACCCCAATTCTTTCTATTCGCTTCCATAAGACGGTTAATTGACTTGATAAAATAGCTGTTGCTCCTCTTCTATACTCATGCCGTCTTCCGAACTTTCCAACAACCAAGTAAGATAGTGTTCAATCTTATCGGTCAACTCCAATATTAGGCTGGGGAGTACCAAATGATTTTTCCCCCATTCTGACGCATCCTGGATTCTTTTTTGGAACTGAGCGTGTCGAACCCTATCTTCGGGCTGCGGATTTTTACGCAACTTAAATAGAACGTTTTTCACATAATAACTCAAGTTTTGTCCCGCGCTTACTATACAAATGCACCATTTATCAAAGTCCTTGGCGCTCTCAAAAATATTAAAATCCACATCCAAGCAGTCATTAGGCAGCTTCTCCATATCTTCATAATAGCCAAACCACTCCGCAACCAACGTCCAAAATACACGTTTGTCCCATAATTCACCGGCTGTAATCTCTCTTCTAAACAACTTAAACAGCTCCTTCTTTTTAAGCGTAATTTCATACCTCAATAAATACTCCGGTAGACTACTTCTACCCACTTTGGGCAACTCTTTCTTCTTTTTAGCCTCTGATATTTTATCGTAGAACTTTACCCGTACACCCTCTTTGTCGAAATATACAGTTCCACCCTTACCTTCAGCCCAGTCATTAGGAGTGAACCCCTTTATTCCACTTAACTTCCTTAAATAAAATACAGGGGGTTGCGACATTTCAAAGTTATGAGCAAACTCTACATACTCCACCTCTGCATCATACATAGGTACTCCCAAGTCCTCACTTAACATCATAATACAACACTCAACATCATTCAATGACATAGTATGCGTATTGTGACCCCATAAAGACTTAGGAAGACTACCCTCGAATGACACACACGTTTCTGTAGCTATAATAGTACGACCATGCCACCACCCCCAACCACCTGTACCATCAGCACGGTAGGAATACGCAACTATACGGCTTAAGACTGATTGCCAATTGTACCCTGTTGGTAGGGCATATAATACCAACTTGACTTTATCATACATGACTATTAAATTTAGATGTATATAAAAACTTGTACATAATTGAGTTTATTACTATTTACGAAAACGTGCCGCCAACTGACTTTCCATCCTTTTGACAAAATCCTCATTCGTTTCCTGTTTCCGAGCTGTCAGCCATTCTTTGATTTCATCACGTCTAAATTTCAATTTACGTCCATTGCTACCGGAACGACAGCAAGGTATCTCATTTGCACAAGTCAGTTTATAAATCGTATGCTTTGCATAGCCTGTCAATTCACAACAAAGGTCTACACCAAACACCTCCGGATAATCTTCTATCCGTTTTAACGGTCTATTGTTCTTCTGTTGCTCGTTTTTGACAGCCGTCGGTACTGAACCTAGCATACTACAAATAGTTTCCCGTAACGACCTTATTTGAGCCAACATCATATTTTCCCAATCCGTCTTTAAGTATCGGACATCATTATTGTCCAATGCCTTCTCCATCGCATCATGATGATAGTCATTTATAAAGCCCTTACTGGATATAGCAGCATACAAAGTTTCGGCTGTTAACAGTCTCTTTCCCTCTTTCCGCCACGATTCCTCTTCGAAATACAATTCGTCCACTTCGTCCATACTACATTTGCCCTCTTCCCATTCTTTTATTTTATCCTCATAACGGGAAATTAAGGAAAGGCTTTTCCAGTTGACAATAGCTCCATCAACAGTTTTCAGTACCTGTTCCAGTTCTTTTTTATCACCATGTGTCAGACTTTCAAGATAAAACCCAAAATCCGTTTCACACCATTCATCCGCTTCCCCTCGGAGCAACTTGTTTATCAAGCTGCCCAGAGGCATAATACAATCATTTGTCATTGTTTTGTAGTTATAATAAATTTACTGTTCTGTCTAATATGGTAGTATCAAAACTTGCGAGGTATGTAGCCGTTGTGTCAATATTGGCATGACCCATTACTTGGCTGATAACCTCACGTGGAACATTCTTTCCCTGTAACTGCATTGCCATTGTATGACGGGCAACATAAGTGGTCAGTTTTATTCCAATATTTAATTTTTCACCAAGTTTCTTCATGTTGTTATTAATCCTTTTGTATCTCGTACGTCTATGCTCGTACCATAATTCTTCTTCACCATAATCTTTGGTTATTAAAGGAAGAAGATAGTCCCCCATTAAAGGAGTGTTCGATTTAAACCAATCCAACAGTTCCTTTATAGGTTCATTTATCTTTATTATTATGGGCTTCATTTCTTTGGCATTCTGCGTTTTGTGTCTTTTATATACAATATGTTCACCCGTCGCCAATACTTTAATATTAGCGGAAGTCAATTTCGCCATGTCCACCATACTCATTCCAAAACAATAATAGGAAAACAGAAAGAGTCTGCGGGCACGCTCCAAAACAAAATCCTCTTGGGGGGATTCTTTTATAAGTTCCAGTTCTTGCGGAAGCAAATATCTTTTTTCCGTTACCTCTGACAATTTACCCAGTTCAAAACCACCTTTCCCAAACGGATAGGTATCCAAAGAGCATTTCTTTTCCTTTATAGCCTTATTTAATATCACACTTAAAGGTTTCAAATAAATCCTTCGGGTATTGCCACAACACCCCCGTTTTTCTAATGCCGCATTAAATCCAGTCACATACTTAAAATCAATTTCCGCACAAGTCCGTTCCTTTATTTTCTTATCATACTTTTCCAACATTCTAAGAGTGCCTTCAAACTTTTTAGCATTTCCTATATGACCAGTAGCTTTCAAGAGGTCTATATGTTCAATAAAAATATCATTTATTCTATTTTCCATATTCTTACAGCAGAACTCTTCTTCAAATTGAATTAGCGACCAATTTTGTCCCTTTTCCGCAAACATCAACAAAATTTTCCCCGCACGTTCCTCGCAGGAGTTCAGAAACAAATTATCCCTCTCATAATTGGGACATACACGCTTATCTTTCTTAAAACGGTCGGCATCGTCATTCCACTGCGCCCCTTGCGCTGATAGTCCCAAACTGATATATTTCCGTTTTCCATCCTTAGAAATACGCAAACACACAGGGTAGCTTCCATCTCTCTTTTGGTTGCTCTTATAGAGCATAATTTTCATATTTTTCATGTTCTATTTTTATTTAATTATGTAGTATATACGCAAGTTGCAAAAGTAATGACATGCAATTTTGACGATTTTTGACGACTAAATTTACATTTTTCGCATTACATCACAATGAAAAGTAATAATATTTCCATTATTAAGATAGTTTAACTATTGATTATTAAGACATACAGCATCACTTTATCGATTACATAATCATTACTTATTCATTACACGTTTTATCCAAATTACTACAACCAAAAGCAAATTATAGAGGTAAATAAATACTAATAGAAATTATAAGGGTAGGGAAACACTCTCTCTTCCAGCCTCATCATCGGAATAATAAAGCACAAATAATCATGCACGCACTTCTCTATAAATCAAACGATTAGTAAAACAACCCATTTAATAAGGGAACAAATTTCACGCTATTTATTTGCTAATTAAAAATTAATCTGTACTTTTGCATCCGCAATTCGGGGTGTAGCTCAGCCCGGTTAGAGTACGCGTCTGGGGGGCGTGTGGTCGCTGGTTCGAATCCAGTCACCCCGACATTGAAAATCAGCCATTTACAAATAGTAAGTGGCTGATTTATTTTTTAGTGGAACACATTTGGAACACAAACTACAAATAAAAGTAACATGAAGACATTTATTCAGCTTTATAAGTCTTTCAAATAACTATCAAAAGTCGAACTATCAAAGTCAAGTTTATAAAATCCGTCTACATTGTTGTAGATGTCTAATAACACCTTCTGAACATATTTAGTAATATCCTTAACAGGAACATAATACAACCATCTTGCAAGTTCCTTTCCTCCTAAATCAGTCAAAGCATATGATTTTCCAAGATTATGCGATACAAAAGTATTCATATCTTTATAGAAGAATAAGGTAACTGTACTTTGGTCTTTTCTTACGAAGAATGAAATTGAGGTTTCAACAAAAGCAACTGCTTCACATTTAGAAGTTAGAAAATCCCGTATTCCAAAATCTTGGAATCTTTCATCAGGATTATGAGTTACATTCCATACAGGTGTTGGTATATCTATTAATTCCCCTTTTTTAGAAACGATTACTATAAATGGATCTTTAGCTGTTACATCACTTATTGGTATTTTTGCTGTAATTTTAATAAATTCATTTGCATATTCAGAACCCAAAATATCTTTTGAAGAATCAAAAGGACGAGCTCCCTTTTTAGGGGTATTGTAACAATAATACAATGAATGATTAAATCCTTTTCCGTACCAAGCGTTCTTAGGTGGAAGATACTCCATCACTTTAGACGCATCCTTTATATGCATGGTTGATAACCAAGGCACTTGGGCTACTGATGTAAATGCTATCGCACTACATACAATACTTAAAAATACACTCTTGAAGTACATAATTATAACCTATTTGTTGTGGAATCAATCTTATAAATATCCTTCCGAATAATTCTCTGAAAATCCTTTTTTAAGCAACGAATCAATTGAATACGCAAACGGAAACGCCTACGATAGTTTATTTCATAGAGCCATACATGACCTTTCTCGAAACACTCCGGAATATTCCTTTCCAAATATTCAAATTCATCGTTATTTAAATATTGTCCATAACGTAAGTAAACGACCATATAAACATCAACATACCCATAAACAGGCATTTCTTCATGTAGCCATTTAACAAACTTCTCATAAAAATCCCTATCGGTTTCATTCTCTTGCACAAATTCATAAACCAATGGAATTGAATATCGTGCAAGATAGTTTATCTCATCAGGGTTGAAAATTGTTCCGCCTTTCATTCGTGGTGCAGACGGAACTTTCAGACTTTCCAAAAACTTTCTAAACGGTGTATCAATCTTGGTAACAATCATATAATTATTAATTTGGTTGACTTAAGAACAGCCAATAAAAAAGAGCAACGATTGCTACAACAACAGAATTTCCCCATTTCAATTTCTTCAAAAACACATCCCATTCCGATTTAAAGAACTTATCAGCTTGTGAAACCGCAAACTTATGGGCTAATTTTACAACAATTGGAAATACAAATAAAGGCAACAGAAACAGAAGTCCATATTTTACATCTGTCGCCCATGCACTAACATCGGCAATGATATAAACAATATAATTCAATACCAATAAGAAGTTACATATAAATTTCATAATATCAATATTAATCGGTTAATATTCAGCATATTTATTTAGTTTATTTTGGCATAATCTCGCCTGCATCAGCAACTACCCATCGCTTATTTGTAGAATCCCATTCCATAGACCTATATCCTGTTTCTTTTGTTTCTACATTTACGTATTTTACACTCAATGCATTATCCCGAAGTACAATATCTTCTATTAGACCTTTCTCGTTAGGGTTAGGATAATGTCGTATGGAATACAGTTTTCCTATAAACTTTTCTTTCAAGTATTCTATATGATTCTCTAAAATATAAGTCGTATAAGCAAACGCAGAGCCATCCTTCATTGATATTCCTGATATAAACTTGTCTTCATTCAACCGTGTGAGAAAAAGTTCTCCGCTTTTACTTTCCATCAAAAAGATAGGAGATTCACAATCATTACTTCCACCAAATTCTATGTTGTTTTTAATCAAAATATCATTTTGTACAGATGGGGTTAAAAATGTTTTTCCTGAAACAAGTGATTCATAATAACAGGTTTCTTTTTTACCCAAACCATGTGTACTTTCACTTTTTGTAATAAGCTTTATTTGTGGGTCTTCTTCAAGAAGTTTCAAGGCTTCATCAAGAGTTAATATTTTCTTAATAAGATAAGAATCTCCTACCAAAGAAACATGTTCGTTTACTACAACATTATCAGGAGCGTATGCATTATATAAAACCATTGTATAAGGTTTCCGGTTTTTATCGTCCTTCTCATAACAGGACCAATTAGCATTATCCCCTCTCATATCATCAATAACCTTTACATTAGAAGATTGAGGCTCGACAGATTTAATGATTGGATGATACAAGTAAGTTGCTATTTGATTAATAGAAAAGTCCAGTTGTTTTTTCTTGTACTGAATGCAACCCTTTATCGGAGTAGGAAGATTGACAAGCTGACGTTTCAAAGCGTAACGGTTTCCATAAGGAGCAAAAGCCTCGTCCGAGATACAGAAAATTCGTTGATTGATAAATTTGTGATAAGATTTATAGTCTATAGAATCATTAAACCTCCCTCGATGTGATTCTCGTATATAAAGGTCTTGAGATACATCATAAACATCCTTTTTCTCTGGTTTTGGAGTTGAATTTTCTATTTTTAGTTGTGCAAAACAATAATTACAAGACAACGCAAATAACATACCTAAAATAATAGTTTTCATGTTTTTTTATCTTTAAATTGAACAAACACTTTTATTAGACTTACTTATACGTCTTACAAATACCTATCCGTTAGATAATTGCAATAAGATTCATTCTCATTATAAAATTCTTTTGACAGTTTCGCTATCACTTCTTGATAGGTTATATGACTAAACTTTATATTGTCCTTTTTAGCAATTTCTGCAAACTGCTCTATCTCTTTTCTATGCTTACTTCCCTCTTTTCCTATTACATCGTACCAAAGATATAAGAGATGAAAATTGCGTTTGAGTATCAAATTCCTTTTACCTTCTACGAAATGATGCTTTTGAACAAGATTTGAATTATATTCGTCACTATTCTTTTTCAGTCCCAATATGTGTTTTATTAATTGTGCCGCATCTAAATACTGGAACTTAGTATCATCAGGAGAAATTTCTTTTGCTAATTCATACAGATTAGGCAATCCGTTCCAAAAAGAGAGATTTTCAACATACTTTTGTTTTAATCCTCCATGTTTTCTACTACTATATGGTTCTGTAAATTTAGACTCAATACCAATAGTAGACAATGGAGTATAAATCACAACATCAATATTGGGTGAATGTGGGAATTGAGATTTATCTTCACTTATCTCAAACTGCTCTTCAACTTTAATTTCGTAATTAAGTGGAGAAGGAACCACGGGAATCTTTTCAGGAGAAACAGAACCAACATTCTTTATCAGATAACCTACCTTATTAGTTCTTGAAGTCAATTTGCAAGCATTTAGAATCGGGCAAACATCTTTTCCCTGCCAATACTGGAACAGATTAACCACAATCGCAGAAGATGAATGAAGTGCTTTCATTTTTGCCAATCGTGTTTTAGAATCTTTTGTTTCGTTTCCATCCCCCTTTTGGTAAGAAAGCAAATTCCTTTTAGACAATGGTTCAAATAGGTTATCTGTTAGATTAGGTAAATAATTTGCTTCCCCTCTATTAGGAATAGTTCCACCTACCACATTGAAACCTTTCCTTTTTGCCCAACTCTGTTGTTTCGATTTAATAAAATCTAATCCATTCATAGTAATTAGTAAAGTTGCGCCATTCGACTCCTTTAATGACAGGATTAGACAAAAAGAAAGTGTGGAGTCATTCGTTTATTGTGTAGGAGGTTCTGACAAAACCCAAAAGCAAATAAACAATACTCCACACCTGTTTAGTATATGTCTTTTGAACATACGCTACCCAAGTGATGAATGTCATTGCTTACCCCTGCTTTTTTGAAACTGTCAGATTTCCTACACAGGATAAAAGCGAAACACTTTCACCATTACATTTGCCACTATTTGTGACTTTGCAAAGATAGTAAAATTACTTAAAAACACTCTAATTAAGGAGTATTGTTTTCTTTGCTTTGGGTTCTTTTTATAATACGAGACAAAAATACAAAAAGAGGAAACATGAAAGCCATTCACATTTCCTCTTTTTCTCTTTTTGATTCTGAAATTACATATCCTTATACTTCAATCTTAAAAGACTTGCAGATGAAAAAGAAAGTTCCGATTGTAATCCCATTGTCTTTCCTGTATTTCAAACATTTAGAATATTGAATATCACAATCACCCTCATTATACTCTTCATAGACACGACTAATCAGATGAAACCAGTGCCGTCCCTCTTCTCCAAATTCGTGAGCTAATGCACAACCTATCCTAAACCAGTCCTTGTATTGATTAGTTATATCAATTCGTTTTGCTTGGATAAAGTGAACAGCATTTATCACACGTTGTAAAATCCTTGTTCTTTGAGACACCGTGTTTATAACATTCCCTGATAACTTTTCTGTGTTCATCACATAGGTAAACGGGATAGGCTCCGGATTATAATAAGGTTTATCATCATAGCTCACCACTCTAAGACTAACAGGACTTTTAACGTTTCTATCAACTTGCAACTCGAACTTTTTGCTTATAAACTCTGCAAGAGCTTCAAAATGTTGTTTATGAAGCTCTGGGTTTGATATTCTGAATATAAGAAACAATCCTTTACCACTAAGAGATAAACCTGCATAGTACAGGCTTGGACAATGTTTGCCAATTATATGTTTTGCCTGCTGCCAGTCTATTTCAGGATTATCTTTTGCATCAATGTCTACACATAGCAATCCATTATGCTTTATTATGCTTGTTTCTCTCCTTTCACTGAATATTCCACTCGGAGTTATACAGATGAGGCTTCCCTTTATTTTCTTCCGTAGTTTTTCATCTGTAGTTGCTCTATATCTTTCTACTTGCTCTCTAAATTTTCTTGTATGTAGAAACGTATCAAGCCTTACTTTTTTAATCGGTTCTTTACTAAAGTAATTTTCAAACACCGAAACCATTGGTATATCAAAGGAAGGAAAGATTATGCCACTCCCTTTTTTATTTACATTTTTATTTTTTTTCTTTTCTTCTTTTTCTTCAATATTATCATTATCTTTATCTTTTAGGGAATACTTTACACCTTTCATATTACTAATAATCAATAAGTTAAAAAATAAATTATACTAAAAACAGAACCAAAACGGTTCTGTTTTTAGCTCAATCAAGTCAATTATCATCATCCTCTCTCAATTCATCATAACCTTGCATAGATGATGGCACTTCTTCTTTCAAAGGTAAATCTACCTTTTTATTAGTAATTTCATCAAATTCTGACATACCCTTTTGAGTTTTAGCAACCTTTTTATTATACTTCTCAAAATTAGAATCAATAGTAGGCATTGCAACCATTAAGATAGCCAATACACGAGATGGCAAATTAGGCATTACATCTTGATACAAGGCATATCTTGTAATCGCTTCATAAGCCAATAGCTTATTTTTCACACTTAAAGTCTGTATTGCTTCATAGTAAGAAGCATAAAAAACAAAACCTTTCTTTTTCATAACTTTTCCTTTTTTAAGTTGTCACTATCTTTCCAATTCTCAAAATCCATTTGATAAGTCTTAATGCTGTTGGACTGTAACCATTGAACAATCTCTTCCCGTTGGAAGAATATTCTTCGTCCACCATGCGCAGGTTTATGAAAAGGGATTTTCCTCTCATGCGTAAGTTTGTAAATTGTAGCTTTTTTATAACCAGTCAATTCAGAAACTTCTTCAATAGTAAGAACGTGTGATTTACTATCTTCTTTTAAAGACAACATTCCTTGAAATACACTCTCGATGATATTCTTCATCTGACCAACTGTCAACTGTATTAACGGAACATCGTCATGAAAAAATGAATTTTTCTCCATATTCATGTTCTTTATGCCATAAAGAGTTGTTACCAACCCTACATAGCAGGTTAATAATTAAGTTAGTCTTGATTTGCTCTAACCAAGGAAAAAAGGCAAGTATTTATGAATAAAATTTTATGTGTCTGCCCCACATCTATCTTTGGGCGTCAAAAACGGCACATATTATATGTCCGCTCGTTTGGAGAATACGGGATAAGAAATACTCAAAATGCAACTTTGTTATTTAACCACCCCGTATTGTCTGTCACGAAGATACATATAATTTCATGCAGAGCAAATATTTTCCTAATAAAGCTATTTCTTTTTCAAATTATTTAACTTCGGTTTAATAAGTTACGAATACCCACAGAAACGCTATCTCAAAATTACACGTCATATAAAACCTTTGCAGCCTCATCTATTACAGTTGTATCAAAGCTATCTAAATAAGTATTGGTAGTTTTCATATCTGCATGTCCCAACATTTGGGAAATATGTTCACGGGAAACATCATTGCGTTGTAACATCATCGCCATAGTATGCCGACTTACATATGTTGTCAATTTCATATCAGTTATTTGCAGTTCTTGTGCCAACTCTGCCAAATAATCATTATATTTTTTATACCTATAACGGATGTGATTATATAGTTTTTCTCCAGTATAACCACTAATAGAAACTATTGGCACAATAAAATCATCCACTGTAGGGCTATTCTCTTTAAGGCTATCTAATAAACGCTCAATTTCTTTCGTTATTTTAATCTTAATAGGTTTCACACCCTTTTGATGTTGTATTTTATGGCGTTTGTAGACAATATACTCTCCACCATTAAACTTTACAATATTGCTTCTTGTCAAATATGCCATATCAATAAATGATATTCCATAGCAATAAAATGACAATAGAAATAGCTTGCGGGCGTACTCTCGTTGTGGCTTTTCCGAAACTGTATTTTTTATTTTTTGCCAATATTCCATAGGAAGATAACGCTTTTCTGTTTCTTCATCCAATTTTGCTATTTGAAAACCACCTTTACCAAAAGGATAAGTTTTCTCCGTTGCTTCTTTTTCTTGGATAGCCTTATTTAAAATACTTCGCAATGCTTTAAAATAGTACTTTCTTGTATTTCCTTTACATCCTCTCTTTTGAAGGAAAATATCGAATCCATTCACAAACTTTATATCAATCTCTGAAAATACCTTTTGATCCAATCTACTATCATAATGCTCAAGCATATTTAAAGTTGCAGCATAACAATTAGCATTACCAATATGCCCAGTTTCACGCAAAGTATTGATATGGTTCTCCATATAAACTTTTATTTTCCCTTGCTTCGATTTATTCAAAAAAGCGTCTGCGAATTGATTTAAAGTCCAATCTATGTGCTCTCTTCGAAAGCTTTCTATTATTTCTTGCGCTTGCATCCTATAGCTATTCAGCAAATAATTATATCGTTTACGTTGTTCGTTTTCTTCTTTTTGCTTTCTATCTCTCACATTCTTAAGGATACGGAAACATTCGTTTTCCTCATCCCAGTATTCATTATCCGCAAATATGTTTAAAGAAAAATACCTACGCTGTCGTTCCTTGCATATTCTTAGACGAACAGCATATAATCCTTGTGCATTAGCAACATCATTCCTTTTTACAAAACTTATCATACTCAATGTCTTTTATATCGTTATGAGAAGTATTAACACCTCTATATTCTCTAATACGATAGAAAAAATTGAGGGTTCTATTTTGCGAGCACTCTACAAGTATAAACAACAGACAATCAAAACGATATCATAAAAGTTAAAAATACAAAACAGAGAAAAAGGGAGTTCAAGAAGGCATTTGATAATAGTTCCGCACTTTTAGACAGACTAATTGATTCAAGAAACAATTTTATTCATTATCTTTGCACTCAATATTAAGACCACGTGTATATAGCTCTTTGTTTTAGTGGAACACATTTGGAACACATGTAATCAAAACAAGTAAAATCTAATAGAAACTACTTATTTGATTTTCAGCCATGTACAACAATATTCAAAAGTAATATCAACTAATAAAAATAATAAAATACCTCTGGGGGGCGTGTGGTCGCTGGTTCGAATCCAGTCACCCCGACTGGTTAAAGAGGTTAGAAACCGAATGGGTTCTAACCTCTTTTTATTTTAGAAAACAATGAAAGAAGATCCTAGACATATCCATATCAGTGAATACAATTATCCTCTTCCGGATGAACGTATTGCTAAATTCCCGTTGCCTACCCGCGACCAGTCCAAACTCTTAATATACCGTCGTGGAGAAGTTAGTGAAGATGTTTTCACGTCTTTGCCGGAATATCTGCCGCAAGGCAGTCTGATGATATTCAATAATACAAAAGTCATTCAGGCACGCCTCCATTTTCGAAAAGAGACGGGAGCACTGATCGAAGTGTTTTGTCTTGAACCGATTCAGCCAAACGATTATGTCTTGAATTTCCAACAGACAGTACATGCCGCCTGGCTTTGCATGATCGGCAATCTGAAGAAATGGAAAGACGGACAGTTGAAACGCGAAATGACCGTCAAAGGATTCCCTATTACTCTGACCGCTACCCGAGGAGAATGTAAAGGAACCAGCCATTGGGTAGATTTTGCATGGGATAATCCGGAAGTGACGTTTGCCGATATCCTTGAAGTATTCGGAGAACTTCCTATTCCTCCTTACTTAAACCGGGATACGGAAGAAAGTGACAAGGAGACTTATCAGACTGTTTATTCTAAGATTAAAGGTTCGGTAGCTGCGCCTACGGCGGGATTACATTTTACTCCACGAGTATTGGATGCTCTTCAAGAAAAAGGGATTGATCTTGAAGAATTAACTCTACATGTAGGAGCAGGCACATTCAAACCTGTAAAAAGTGAAGAAATCGAAGGTCACGAAATGCACACGGAATATATATCGGTCAACCGGAGCACCATCAAAAAACTGATTGACCACGACGGTTGTGCTATTGCAGTAGGAACTACTTCTGTACGGACTCTGGAAAGCCTGTATCACATTGGAGTCACATTGGCTGAAAATCCGTATGCTACGGAAGAAGAACTACGTGTCAAACAATGGCAGCCTTATGAAAAGTACGACCAGATTCCTCCCGTTGTTGCGTTGCAAAAGATATTGGGATATCTCGACAGGAATGGTTTGGAAACCCTTCACACCAGTACACAGATTATCATAGCACCGGGATACAATTATAAAATAGTGAAAGCGATGGTTACTAATTTCCATCAGCCGCAAAGTACCTTGCTGCTTTTAGTTTCAGCTTTTGTAAAAGGGAATTGGCGCACAATTTATGATTATGCAATGGCGCATGATTTCCGATTCCTAAGTTATGGAGATTCTTCTTTATTAATACCATAAGAAATCCTCCTCTCCGAAAGATTTTACGCAATATAAAAGACACTATGCCAAGCGATAATAACCAGGAAATGTTCCCTATCGTAGACGAACAGGGAAATATCACCGGAGCCGCTACTCGCGGAGAATGTCACAGCGGTAGCAAACTGCTTCATCCGGTAGTTCACCTTCACGTATTCAATACCCAAGGAGACATCTATTTACAGAAACGACCCGAATGGAAAGATATTCAACCGGGGAAATGGGATACGGCTGTGGGCGGACATATTGATTTGGGCGAAAGCGTAGAAATCGCCCTAAAGAGAGAAGTCCGTGAAGAATTAGGCATCACAGACTTCACTCCGGAGCTTCTCACCAGTTATGTTTTTGAATCCAGCCGTGAAAAAGAGCTTGTTTTTGTCCACAAAACCGTTTATGAGGAAGAAATCCATCCCAGCGACGAACTGGACGGTGGACGATTTTGGAAGATCGAAGAAATAAAAGAAAATCTGGGTAAAGGAATCTTCACTCCCAACTTCGAAGAAGAGCTGAAAAAAGTCTCTCTTATTCCTTCTCTATCCAAGTAATAATCTTTTCAGAGAACGGACTTTCTTTCGGAGACACAACTCCCGCCCAATGTCCGTTCTCATCAATCATAAACTTCTGAAAATTCCACTGAACCGGTGCGTTTTCTTTCCCATTCTGTTTTTTCTCCGTCAACCATTGGTAAAGAGGAGCCATATCTTTTCCTTTAACGGAAATCTTAGCCATCATCGGAAAAGTAACATCATAGTTCAAAGAACAGAACTTGGCTATTTCCTCATTACTACCCGGTTCTTGTCCCATAAAGTTATTCGCCGGAAAACCGATAACAACAAAGTCTTTTTCTTTATATTTCTCATATAGTTTCTCCAGTTGAGCATACTGGGGCGTCAGCCCACACTTAGATGCCACGTTGACTACCAGCACTTTCTTACCTTTCAGTGAAGAAAGAGGAAAGTCCTTACCATCAATAGTTTTCACTGTAAAATCATAAAAAGACTTGTTTTGCGCTTCCGAAGAAATTGCAAACAACAGGCTTACCATCATCAAGACGAATGTTTTCATGCTGAATATACATTTAGTTTGTTTTTATATTAAACGAGTAAACTGAAAGAAATGTTTGTTCAGCAGTGAAACAAGAACTATGATTTTACATCTTTCAATTCCCCAATCCGTCACTTCACCCCACAATCTTTCCGCTTCATTTATTCTTAGTGATAACGGATGAAGATAGGCAGTAATTTTGTACTGTGAAATAATAATACAACGAAAATCATGTTTACAGCTATTGTACGTTTTTCAATCAAGAAGAAACTATTTGTAGGACTCACTACTCTCTTCCTGTTTATCGGAGGTATCTATGCGATGCTGACACTACCTATCGATGCCGTGCCCGACATTACCAATAATCAGGTACAAATAGTGACCGTATCCCCTACACTCGCACCACAAGAGGTGGAACAACTCATTACTATGCCTATCGAAATAGCGATGAGCAATATTATGAATGTCGAAGATATCCGTTCTGTCAGCCGCTTCGGGCTATCGGTCGTAACGGTCGTTTTTAAAGAAAGTGTCCCCACACTCGATGCACGGCAGCTGATAAATGAACAAATACAAAGCGTAACAAGCGAAATTCCCTCCGAGCTCGGAACACCGGAGATGATGCCCATCACTACCGGTCTGGGAGAGATTTACCAGTATATATTGAAGGTAGCTCCCGGATATGAGAAGAAATATGACGCAATGGAGCTCCGCACCATTCAAGATTGGATGGTGAAACGTCAGTTGTCCGGTATACCCGGTATAGTAGAAATCAATAGTTTCGGCGGTTACTTGAAACAATATGAAGTAGCCGTCGATCCGGACGCCCTGTTCTCTTTGAATATCACTATCGGCGAGGTGTTCGAAGCACTTAGCAGCAACAACCAAAATACCGGCGGAAGCTACATTGAGAAGATAAAGAACGCCTACTATATCCGGTCTGAAGGTATGATTACCCGCATCAAGGATATTGAACAGATTGTAGTGACCAACCGGA
>OGCN01002775.1_pt1 | contig 18238 bp, 12 predicted proteins | sample 1570181 | NCBI WGS metagenome assembly OGCN01 (sample SAMEA4370584, study PRJEB24528) | human gut metagenome | reverse complement strand
AGGAGACCGTTTTGATGAAATTAATGACCGTCTGCAGAAATGTTCACTCAAAGCCATTTTTTATTCATCGATTACCAATCCGTCTACCCGTTTTATCAACAGCCTTGTATATGCGGGGGTTGCGGTAAGCGGCGCAATTTTGTAGGGATTCATTTTGAGTTCGCCAATTGCGCCTTGTTTTTTATAGATCGTTGCGGGACCGGACGGACCTCCGAACGCAAAGGCACTCATCGGCACTGCGGCGCCGGCCGCCGCCAACAACGTAAAGCGCGAAAAATCTCGGCGTGACAATTTAATCATTTGGTCTCTCCTTTAGAAGCTGGTCTGAGCGACCAGATTCTGAAAAGCTGCAGCAGCATTCTGGCTCTACTGCCGGAACAGAAAAAGTTTAGGAGCACCGTTGAAGAATCCCAGCGAGAACATTCGAGTGTGAAATGTGAAGAATGCCAAATCGACTCTTTCACAAATGCCGAAAAGGTACGGGTTTGTTCGCGTGGGAGCTGATAATCTTCGTGATGAGAACCCTTCTCCGGCAGTCATTGAGTAGTTCCGCCGTCGTCGCAGACGGTCTGCCTGGCTGTCGGAGCGTCAGCAGCTCAAGGTTTTGTGCGTCTTTGTTGTCTGAAATTCCAATAAATTACGCGTACAAATACCCGCCGACTATTCATGAAATGATCTCTCTCAATATTCTTTGAGCAGTCATTTCACTGAACAAATTGTTTTCTTCAATTTGGTTTAATTGGATATTTTATCGAAATGACGCACCTTTCAATTATCCGCAAATTGAACACCTGACGACTCAATATCAGCTTATATATTTTGAATAATGGATATTATGTTTGGCAAACACGCCTAAACACAATCTGCTTCGAATGCAGGCATCCTTCGAAAGGCGCGAATAATGCCCTATTGGCCGCCCTCGGGGTGAACAACATGTCCGCCGCTCAGCGTTTCTTTAACAGCATAAGAGATCATGCCGCGCATCCACTGCATAGCCGGATCCAGGTGAGTTCTTTCATGCCAAATGAGCTTAGTGACGAACCCCTTGCTCTGGACATGCTCAAGCTCTTCGGAAACGACCGGAATGCGCCGCAGCGCTCCCAAACTGATGAACCAGTCCGCCATGATGTCCGAGAGCAGCATCACAAGATTGCTTTCGGAAATAATCTTCGCCGCCCCCATGAAGTAAGGCGTTTTAATAACGATGTTTCTCTCGCTCAAGAGCGGTGAAAGCCGGCTTTGAGTCAGCCGGTAGTACGTTGTAGGCCGCCAAGTGACCTCCACAAAACCGTACCGGATCACGTCGCTTTCCGTCACCCGTCCCGTCTTTTCGTAAAGCGCTTCAAGCGGGTGCCCCGGACGCACGACAATGCCGGTCGTTCGGCCTTCCCAGAGCGGCAGCCACGGGAACCCCTCGGGAACGGTTTCCATCGGACTGATCAGCAGATCGAGTTCGCCCGTGCGAAGCTGCACGGGCCAGTCGTTCGTGAGCTCGGTCATGTCGACCGACACGCCGGGCGCAAGTTCTGAGATTTTGGCAATTGCCGGGGCAAGAAAAATAACGCCGTGATCGACGCCGGCAATCTTGAATTCACGCTTGAGCGTCTTCGGATCGAAGAGCTTTGGTTCGAGCAGCTGATCGTAATCCGCCAGGAGCCGAATGACGTCGGGCATAGCCTGAGTCGTTCGCCAGGTTGCAGCCAGCCCGCCCGAGCAGCGCGTGAAGAGTTCGTCATTGAAAACCTCACGAAGCTTGCCGAGCATGCGCGAAGCTGTGGCCGGCGGGATGCCCAGCTGATTGGCGGCATTGACGAGATTTTTGGTCTCGTAAAGCGTCTTTAAAAACAGCAATGCAGATCTATCAAGGGTGGTTTTCATTTTTTCGGAATTCTGTGTTTCCACTCAGCCCAACTTGCCGGCGGGAACCTCAGAATAGCATGTCTACTCCTTAAGACCTACTCTTTCGGGGTCGGCAGGAGATGTGCCAAAAAGGTACAGCCAGCTGAACCATGACACTTCAAAGGAGTTGTTTCACTATGAATATTAAAGCAAAGATTACCCCGGTCGCCCTCGCCATTGCGCTTGCCGCAGGTTTTGGTCTCCCGGCCGCCGTACAGGCATCGGGCGGCGGATCCGGCCCGGCCGTGACCTACGTTGCCCCGGGGCAGATTGGTGAAATCGTCGTCAACCCCTATAAGATCGCTCCGCTCACCGCTGTGATTAAGAACGGCGGCTATCAGCTTAAAGACGCCACGGTCCGCGTGGTTCCGAAGCAGGGCGGGCAGGAAATCAGCTACAAGGTCACGGACACGCTTTTGCGCACCCACGCCGGCATTCCGGTGTTCGGTCTTTACCCTGACTACAACAACACGGTCGAAGTGAGCTATACGATCGTCGACCAGGGCCAGGAACGCCGCGTTGAGAAAGAGCAGTACCGCATCTACGCGCCGGCCGTTTATACGCCGGTCAACGGCTCGATGGCTCAGCACCACAACATGTTTGAAACGGAAGTGGTCAAGGTTGATCCGGAATTCAAAGACCGCCTCTATCTGATCAACAACTTCCTTTCGACGGCTCCGAAGCAGGCCCGCGTGGTGTGGAACAACCCCACCGGCGGCGCCCTTGAATGGAATTACTATCCGCAGAACGCCATCATTGATACGACGGGCGAAGTCCGCTGGTACATGTTCGTCGATCCTATCTATGATCCGGAAACGATTTATCACTCCGGCATCATGATGGGCTTCCACATGAATCAGGACGGCTTCCTCACGTTCGGCTACGGCCAGCGCTATGCCAAGTACGACCTGATGGGCCGCGAAGTCTTTAACCGCCGTCTGCCGACGGGCTATGCCGACTTCTCGCACGCGCTTGATCCGGCTCAGAACGGCCACCTCTTCCTGCGCGTCTCCTCTTCGGACTACCGTCGTCCCGACGGCAAGCGTGTTCACACGGTCCGCGACGTGATCGCTGAAGTCGATCAGAACGGCAACGTGGTTGATGATTTCCGCCTCTTCGAAATTCTCGATCCGTATCGCGACGTCGTTATTAAGACGCTTGACCAGGGTGCGGTGTGCCTCAATATCGACGCTTCTCAGGCCGGCAAGACGCTTTCGGCGGAAGAACTTGCCGCCATGGACAAGAATGATACGTTCGGCGACATCGCCGGCGTCGGCCCGGGCCGCAACTGGGCACACGTCAACTCCGTCGACTATGACCCGACCGATGATTCCATCATCATCTCGTCGCGCCATCAGTCCGCCGTCGTCAAGATCGGCCGTGACAAGAAGGTTAAGTGGATTCTCGCCACCCCGACAGGCTGGAAGGAAGATCTCGCCAAGAAGGTGCTCACGCCTGTTGATAAGGACGGCAAGCCTCTGAAGTGCGAAAACAACCGCTGCGAAGGCGGCTTCGACTGGACCTGGACGCAGCATACCGGCTGGCGTATTGACTCCAAGTCTGATGAACACGTCATCTACTTGTCCGTCTTCGACAACGGTGACGGCCGTGCGCTCGAACAGCCCCCGCTGCCCGACATGAAGTACAGCCGCGGCGTGATCTATAAGATCGACCAGGACAAGATGACTGTTCAGCAGATCTGGGAATACGGCAAGGAACGCGGCCACGACTGGTACAGCCCGGTCACCTCGCTGGTTGAATACGAAACCGATAAGGATTCCGTGTTCGTCTACTCTGCCACCGCCAGCCTTGATCTGAGCAAGTTCAATACGGAAGCTCCGAATCCGTGCATCAACGAATTCCACTGGGGTTCGGTTGAGCCGAGCGTTGAAATCCGCATTAAGAGCTCGCTTGGCTATCAGGCCATGCCGATCAGCGTTGAACGCGCCTTCTCGGGCAAGTAATCCGCTTAACCCGGCAGCAGCTTCACGCCGGTTCTTCCCTCGTCTGTCCGTTCTCTGAGCGGCCGACGATAAGTTCCTCGTGAAGCATCTCTAAAAGCGCAGCGCGGCTCAGCCGCCCTGCGCTTTTTGCTTCACTTCAGCAATGAGCTGACAAACACTCCATTGCCGAGTCCGTCATTCCATGAATGAACAAGCCCCTGCTGCAGAAGGCAGTTTCGTCAAACAATGGATTGGATATGATTTGGATGATCTTGCCGGCCGTCATCCCCAGCGCAGTGTTGTGAATGCCCGCACAGTTAAGCGTCCTTCTTCTGATTAGGCTGCGGATCATCGAATTCAATCTCTTCTCCTCGCCGATAAGCAGAACTGACATGGCGGGGATCAATTTCAATCTGATTGAGCCGCACTGAACGTACTTTTCTCATCACCAAGGTTGAGAAGATGCCTGTACGTCCGATCACTGCCCAGTAAATTAGGATACCGGCAGCCGCAACCGCTGCCGCAGCAAAATAAACAGCCGAAAAACCGAAATACGGAACAAGAAGTCCGAGCGTATAAGGCCCAATGCCGACGCCGACATCAAGCAGTACAAAGTACGTTGCCGTTGCGCGGCCGACATATTTTTGCGGGCTGACAAACACTGCGAGGGCATGGCACGCTGAGGTAATCGTAGCGAACCCCAGTCCGAGTACAAGTGCTCCAGAGAGCAGCATGCCGTTAGAACGAGCCGCACCGATCAGCACCATAGCCGCAGCGAGAAAGATCAGCGCCGGATAGACCACAACGCTGCCGCCGAATTCATCAAGCAAACGCCCTGTCACCGGACGGCTGATGATCGAAGTGAAGGCGAAGCCCAAGAAAAACACTGATCCGGCCCAGAAGAGCGACAGCGATTGCGAATAGGCGCCGATATATGCAAGAACAGTTGAATAACACACGCCGCCCAGCATTGCGATGAAGGATATCGGCAGTGCCTCGAGCTGAAAGAATGTCGAGAACTTTAACGTACGCATTTCTTTCTTCTCGGCCTCTGTCATGCGGTGCGCCGGTGTACGAATGAGCAGAGACAGCACAAAGGCAAGCACGCCCACCGCCGAACAGATCCAGACGGACGCTTCATACATGCCATGCTGTGTGAACCATATGCCGAGAAAGGGGCCAATGGCCGACGCAATTGTAACGCCAAGCGTGAAATACCCAATGCCCTCACCCTGGCGTTTGAGCGGAATAATCGTCGCGACGATCGTGGAAGCCGCCGTAGAGGCAAGCCCGTAGGCAAACCCGTGAACCACACGAATTGCCTCAAACTCGAGCATTGACGTAATGAAGAAATAAAGCAGCATGGAAGCGGCATAAAGCGCTGTGCCGCAGCGCAGAACGAATCCGCGCCCCAAACCGTCGATAAAGTGACCAGCCAGAAGGCGGGCAACCAAAGCGGAAATGATGAAAAGACCCGCTGCCAAACCTGCTTCACTCACGTCCGCTTTCCAAACGTGCATGGCATAACTCGTGGTCCAAAGCATGAGCTGGTAATAAACCACGTAGAGCAGAAAGTTGGTGACGATGACAAGCAGGTATTGCTTCGTCCACAAACGATCTTTCATTCTGAACGATCCTCCTGAAAATGTATTTCTGAGGACCGTCATTCTTGTCCAGCTCTAAGAGGCTGCAATGTAAAAGCAGCCGTACCCCGCAGTCCTAAGATTGATCTGAAGCCTGCCCCTTACATTCCTGTACTTCTTATGAGATACGCCTTTAGTATTGAATACGCAATATTCACGTATACAAAGGCAAGAGAGATCTTTTAATCAGCCATATCGAAATCGTAAGCACTGCTCAATTCTGGTTTTCCAGTTCGAACAAGGCACGGCAAGCCCAACCGGCTGGTTTAGGCCTCCCCTTCATCCTTATTTTCAAGGACGCCGTCGCCTCTGGGACGAAGACCGTCGAGATTAACGATGAGCACGTCCTGGTCTTCATCAATAGCGCTGCTCTTGCCTAAAGAAAGCGGCACTTCCCCGTCCTTCCACTCCAACGCTTCACCGGGCTGCATCTGTGCATCATGGTCGAGCACGTAGCACGCGGCGCTGTTGAGCAAAATGAAGGCATCATGGATATCGGCCTCAGTGGACGGGATTTCCATTTCGAGCTTATCGAACCTTGCGAGACCGTTGGTCCAGGCTTTGAGGCGCGGCAGACCGTCAGCGCCTTCGGGCAGGCGTGAAAGACCGATCCAAAACAGGATGGGCGTAGCTAGCGCCTGCTCGCGCAGCGCCAAGGCCGTTTTGCGGAAATGAACCGGTTCACGCAGCACGTCGCAGTCTAGGAATCCGATAGCCGATTCATTGTCCAGAATCGTAGCGGCTGCGCGGATGAAGAGCGCTGCCTGCGTATTGCGGTGAGTGCCGCCGCCCACGGCAATCATCAGTTCGGACTGCATGCCGCGGATCAATGAACGCCCTTCCGGCCAGAGATAATTTTCTGCCGCACCGTCCATGAAGCGTTCAATGCCCATACGTCCCGGCCGTTCGATCACATTGATGACCACGCCGGTGCCCGGCAGCGCCGCAGCAAAAGGCTGCCCCGGACCGCGCTCATCGGGCAGCACCTCGAGTTCAATGCCCCAGTCTTTGGCAAAAGATTCAATAAAGTCCTCCGCATCCCAGCCGGGACGGCTGAGCGCAGCCGCACCGATAAAGGGCAGCTGCGACTTGAGCATGGCATTGATTTGACGGATTTCTTCTTGAGAATGCATGGATTCGTCGGGAGCGGTCACAGCGGAAACCTCGAGCGGATAAAAAAAGGAACTGCAGCCAAAATCGGACCTGCAATTTTAGTCAAACCGCAATAATGCCTTAGTCGGAGTTGCTTCGGGTGCTTCTCCGCAAACATCCTGAAGCTGATCGCCTTCCGAAACGGACTCTCGCTTTCAATGGCTCAGGATGATGCTAGTCTTTCGGTCATTCCATTATTTCTTGCGAGATTTCGCTGCCATGACCCATTCCGCGCCTAATGTTCTCGAACGCTTCCTCCGTTATGTCCAGTTCGACACCCAGTCCGATGAGACGAGTGCGGCAGCTCCGTCAACAGCTAAGCAGCTCAAACTCGCCGAAGCGCTTAAGGATGAACTTCATCAGCTCGGCATCGCCAATGCGGTGATTGGCCAGGGCGGCGTCGTTTATGCCCATATTCCGGCTTCCCCGAGCTGCGAGGACTTGCCCGCTGTCGGCTTTATCGCCCATATGGACACCTCGCCCGATGCGTCTGGACTCCATGTCAAACCGCAGATCATCCGATTTGACGGCACAGATGTGCTCCTCAATCAAACGGAAGGCATCCGCTTTCCGGTTGAGCGCTTCCCAGAAATCAAAAAGTACATCGGTGAAGACGTGATCTTCACTGACGGCACAACGCTCCTTGGCGCTGACGATAAGTCCGGCATTGCCGCCATTATGGATATGGCCGCCAAAATCACTGCTGATCCGACGATTGCTCACGCCAAACTCTGCATTGCGTTCACGCCGGACGAGGAAATCGGCCGAGGCACGGCCAATTTTGATCTCGAGCGCTTCGGCGCAGACTGGGCGGTCACGATTGACGGCGGCGAGGTCGGAACGTTGGAGAATGAAAACTTCAATGCCGGCTCTGCCGTCGTCGACTTTCAGGGGGTCGGCGTTCACCCGGGAAGCTCCAAAGGAAAGATGGTCAATGCGCTCCGCATGGCCGCAGCCTTTATCGACGCCCTGCCTGCGGATATGGCGCCGGAAACCACCGAAGGCCGCGAGGGCTTCCTTCACCCCAATCAGCTCGAAGGCACCGTCACGCATGCCAAACTGCACCTTCTGATTCGCGACCACGATCGTGCGCTTTATGAAGAGAAAAAAGTGATCCTCGAGCGCATTGCCGAGGACATCGGGTCGCGCTTCCCCAACGGCACTGTGACGCTTTCCGTGAAAGAGAGCTACGAAAACATGAAGCCCTACATCGACCGCGTGCCGGCCGTCATGGAACATGTTCGGGCAGCATACCGAGCCGCCGGGCTCGAACCCATCGAGGAGCCGATTCGCGGCGGAACAGACGGAGCGCGTCTCTCCGTCATGGGACTTCCCTGTCCCAATGTCTTCACGGGGGGCCTCAACTATCACGGCGATTCATTTATTTTTTGCCCGACAGTACTGCGAGCTCAAAGTCGCCTTTGAGCTCGCAGTACTGTCGGGCAAAAAATAAATGAATCGCTGAGGATTTCGTTCTCGGCCGTCAGATCTCTGGGCCGGCCGGCGCCAAATCAGTCCTATTCGAAGCAGGCTGCTGAGTCTTCTCACCGGCCTGCTTCTTTTTTGTGCGCGGCAGCGCTCATTACTCCTCCCCCATGAGGGGCATCGATACGCCAATCGTCCGTTCGTGATGCATAATTGTGCACCAATCCAATAAGGGAACCAGACGCTCAATCTGAGCGCTCTTCGTTCGCCCTTTCTATCCAGCCTTACCCAAGCCCGAGGTTCAGTACATGCAGCGCCAGTGGACTCCTATTAAAGAATACTCAGACATTCTCTTTGAATACTTCGAAGGCATCGCCAAGATCACCATCAACCGCCCTCAGGTGCGCAACGCCTTTACGCCGACCACGGTTGCGCAGATGTCTGAAGCCCTCGTCATCTGCCGCCAGCGAAACGATATCCGCGTAGTCGTTCTCACCGGTGCCGGCGACAAAGCTTTCTGCTCCGGGGGCGACATGCATGTCAAAGGGATCGGCGGCTACATTGATCCTACGGGCGTGCCGCGGCTCAATGTGCTCGACGTGCAAAAACAAATCCGGTCGCTCCCCAAACCCGTCATCGCCATGGTGAACGGCTTTGCGATCGGCGGCGGCCATGTGCTGCAAGTCGTCTGCGACTTGTCGATTGCAAGTGAGAATGCCGTGTTCGGACAGACCGGACCCCGCGTCGGCTCCTTCGATGCCGGGTTCGGGGCGAGCTATCTCGCCCGCTGCGTCGGACAAAAGAAAGCGCGTGAAATCTGGTTCATGTGCCGCAAGTACTCGGCCCAGGAAGCGCTCGAGATGGGGCTGATCAACAAAGTCGTGCCTTTTGATCAGCTCGAAGATGAAGTGGTCGACTGGGCCAAGACCATCATGAACCACTCGGCTTTGGCCATCCGCATGATCAAAGCCGGTCTCAATGCCGAGCTCGACGGTCAGGCCGGCATTCAGGAGCTCGCCGGGGACGCCACGATGCTCTACTACATGACTGAAGAAGCACAGGAAGGCGGACGCGCATTCCTCGAAAAGCGCGTGCCGCACTTTAAATACAACACGGATCCGTCGAACCCGTGAGTGCCCGCAATCTCTCTGTGAGGATTTTTTCATGAAAGCCGATGAAGCAGGCATTGTGATCAGCGGCCGCCGCTGGTCCGCCTCCGATTTTGTGCGTGCAGACGGGACGCCGGGACCGTGGACGTCTAAGGCGCTCGAGGCGGATCCCCTGAGCTTTAAGGCCGAGCTCGGCCGATTCCTGACGGAATTCTTTTCGCCCGGCGCATCCGTAACGGTGCACACCAGCGGTTCGACCGGAGCTCCCAAGGCTTTCGCAGCAGAAAAAAGCCGTATGCGGGCGAGCGCTCGTGCCACCATCGCGTTCTTGGGGCTTAAACCCGGCAGCACCAACCTGCTCGCTATGCCGCTTCGATTCATTGCTGGAAAAATGGTGGTCGTGCGCTCTGCTGAATGCGGCCTAAACCTCATTCCCGTCGAGCCCTGCGCCAATCCGTTCCTCGAGCATCCCGAGGCCGCTGACCTCTGCGCACTCACGCCGATGCAGGCCGCCACGGTGCTGGCCAATCCCGCTACGAGCCGCTTTCTGCTTGAATCGCGCGCGGTCATATTGGGCGGCGGCCCGGTTGATGAAGAGCTGACGGCAAAACTTCAGTCTGCTAAGGGTGCGGTCTATGCTTCTTACGGCATGACAGAGACGCTCTCGCACGTCGCCCTGCGCCGACTGAACGGCCCGACGGCAGACGCGGGTTTCCGCGCGCTTCCGGGCGTAACGATTTCGCTTTCGGCGCTCAATACCCTTCAGATTGATGCGCCCGCCGTAGCGGCCGAGACGCTCATCACCCACGACCGTGCTCGGTTTAATCCCGACGGGACATTCAGCCTCATCGGACGTTTGGATAATGTCATCAACACGGGTGCGGTGAAGATCCAGATTGAAGAAGTCGAAGCCAAGCTCAAACCCTTCATTTCGGGCAGATTTGCCGTCAGCGCCAGAAAAAGCCGGCTCTTTGGCGAAGAAGTCGTGCTCGTTCTCGAGGGGGCACCCGCGCTCCTCAGCACTTTGGACTTCTCTCGTATGCGGCAGGCCTTAGGTCGGTTTGAGCGGCCGCATTGGGTGGTCTGCGCCTCAGCGCTCCCGCTCACCGGATCGGGAAAACCGGATCGGCCGGCCATCCGCAAGGCCGCTGAAACGTTCTTTGCTGAGCCTTGGACCGCCCTGGAAGCAGGTGCGGCTTCCAATATCATCGGAAGCCGCAGGGGTTCATTTTCAACCGGCCAATCACTCGCTAAGGCCGCTCAGCGGCAAGCCGCCTCTTAATATAGAAGGAGCGGTCAGAATCCCACTTGGTGCGAATTGCCGTTATTCAAATGATTCGTATCGATCTCAACGAGTTCTATTCGTTTTTGAGCCTCACCTTCCCACCAAGTGGTTGAATCGCGTTTCACACATTCTTCAATAAAGTTCTTCACTAATTCGGAAGTCGTGAGGTTGTTGCGCCGGCAGAGCGCATCTACCTCAGCTTTAAGCGCATCGCTTGTGCGGCAGCAAACAACTGTTGTCTTCGGAGCCTTACGACCTTTTTTGATCGTAGACCTTGGATTTCGTTCAAAGAGGAACATCGGGGGAGCCTCAGGAAGTTTGTTGAGCTTTACATTTTAGAAATCGCACCGCGCAAATAGAATCACCTTTCTTAAGCCGCTTGCAAAGACGCAGACGACATAAGCATCTCTACTGAGTCCAAAGTGCTGTTGACAACTTTAACATATTGCGTTCTACCTGCAGCGCACGCGTCTACAAAACCTGATGCATGATGAACATCTGTTCAATATGGGTTTAAGGACAGCGTCGCCCGACGGGCTTCGATGCGGCAATGCCCGCTCAAGGGGCTGCGGACCCGGGAGCCTGCGTTCTGCGCGCCGTTTGTCGTTCTATGCTGAGCGGCACAAAGCGCTGACAGAGGGCGCAGCCTTCATGGAGCATTGCGCCAAAGATCGTTCTGAAGAGCTGCCGCAAGGCCCCTTAATTAATAAAGCAAATCACGTCGACTTTGTCACCGGCTTTGATGCCGTCTTGGCCGACCTTCACAACCCCTGCTGCATCTCGCAAAAGGAGCACCGAACCGGTCCCTTTTTGCACCGCTCGAGCGATCCTCGAGCCGCCGCAGGTAGAGAGCGACACGCAAAGCTCACCGGTTTTCCCTGCCGGGATATTGCCCGAGAACGTCGCCCGCACCGCTTTTTCGGGGAGTTCGATGCCGCTTCGCGCCGCAATGAGCGGCAGCACGACACGCTGAGCAATCATCATTGCAGCGAGCGGGTTTCCGGGAAGCCCGATAACCGGGCGTCCGTCGAGTTCTCCGGCAATGAAGGGACTCGCTCCGCCGCTGCATCGATCCGCCTCCTGTGAATCGAGGAGCTTGCCGCCGGCCTCCAGAATGGCCCTGCGGGTGAGATCTTTCGAACCCCGGCCGGTTCCCCCGATCATAATCAGGACGTCAGAGCGCACCGCAAGTCCAGTGAGTGCGGCCGCAATGGCCGCAGAATCGTCCGCAGCGCTTCGCGCCCATACATCGCGGATACCAGCATCGAGCAGGAGTGAACGCAGATAAGCGGCGTCGCTCGATACCCGGGTGGGACCCTCGGCACGGCAGACGAAGTCGCGCAGTTCCGATCCGGTCGCAATGATGCCGACCGAGGCGAGGGATCTCGCCTTCACCACATCCATTCCCGCTTCAAAAAGAAGCGCCGTTTCGGCTGCCCCGATGCGCACGCCGCTCTTGAGAAGGAGGTCCCCCACACGCCATTCAGCACCTCGCCGCATGATGCCTTTTTCCGGTTCCGCAGCTTTTTGTGCATCCGCCAAATCAGTTCTGGCTGCGGAAGGAATAATCGCATTTACCCCTTTAGGGATAGGTCCGCCGGTGTTCACCCAAATCGCGGACATCGGCGGCAGATCGGGCGGCGTACGCCCGTTTTCGACAACCTCATCGAGCACCTTTCGGGGCCCGGATTCCGAGGCATTCACGGCCCAGCCGTCACGCAGCGCGAGGTCGTAGGACGGGACATCGTTTGGAGCAAAAACATCCTCTTGCAGTTCTGCTCCGAGCGCATCACAAAGCCTGATGAGCGTTGGCTTGGGGTGGTACCAAACGGGCGGAAGGTCAACCGGACGCAGAATAAAGCCCGATGATGAGTGAGGTCCGAAGGCGGCGGACATAGTGAATAAATTCCGAAATAAAAAGCGGACTGCCCCTCTTTTATTTTTCGTTATTCCCTTGTAGAATAGCGTCAATGAAGCGAGGGGTCGCTCAATAAAAAAATTTCGGAACGGAGGATGCCGGGCAATCCGGCACCCCATCAGGACAGATCAAAGTATAAGAGATTGATCGTCATTAAGTCGAGATCATCCGCTTCATTCACCCAATTATCGATTTCGTTTCTTTCAAGGCGACAAAATAGAAATCATTCTCATCCGGCGTATTGGTGTTTTCCCGAATATGCTGATCGAGTTATAAACACGTTCCAGCCCAGAACTTGAATGCCAATCACCTCAAAGATTCCTCTGCCGCAGGCATTTTCAATCTAGACAAGAACCCTCAAGGGTTAGCCCTCATCTCCTTCAGGTCATTTGGGGCAGCCGTCTCTCCCCCTATTGGCATCTGACAAAAGTCAATCTACCTAACGGTACCATGCGGGTAAAAGCGCCTTGCTTTCGAAGAAATAGCGCGACCCCGAAAAATTTGCTCGATCGGAAAGTGCAGGAATAAAAATTTCGCCATTCCCATCTGCCGGCTTCAGGACAAGGAACGAGAAGCAGATGAGTAATCGGCTGAAAATTTTAATAATTGCGGCTTCATAAATTCGCCCAATCGGAAACGAGCAGCGAATCAAACCGCCGTTCAGCCCGCATTTTCCGCTGAGTCTCCTCGCGGACGCAGCCCCTCTCGAATGAAAGCGTCATTCCACCGCAGGCGTCAGGGACGCACTGCGGACGAAGCGGCCCGCGGGGGCTCCGCCGCCCGCCGCCTCGAAAAAAACGCAAGGGAGACTCCACATGGAACTCATGACATTCGTCGAGAAGCTGTCGCTGCCGCAGGACCTCACGCGGCGCGGCTTCCTGAAGGCCGCATCGGCGGCTGCCGCGCTCGGGCATCTAAACGATGCGTGCGCCAAAACCGGCGTGCGGCCGTACGTGATTCTCGAAACGGCCAAGGGCCTCATCATCGCCGACCCCAATCTGTGCGTTGCCTGCCACCGCTGTGAGCTCGCCTGCACGGAATTCAACGACGGCAAAGCCACGCCCCGCCTCGCCCGCATCAAGATCACCCGCAACGTCATGTTTGGCCCGTCGGGCACCAACCCCATTCCGCCCTCTTTCGGCGTGCACGGCAACGGCCTCGTTGTTCAAGACACCTGCCGCCAGTGCCCGCACCCGGTTCCCTGCGCCAATGCCTGCCCGCAGGGTGCTATTCAGGTTGACCCGGAGACGGGCGCCCGCGTGGTTGTCAAGGAACGCTGCATCGGCTGCCACCTCTGCGAAAAGGCTTGCCCGTGGGACATGATGAGCTTCGACGACGAAGAAAACAAAGCGTCCAAGTGCTTCCTCTGCAACGGCGACCCGAAGTGCGTCAAAGCCTGCCCGGCCGCCGCCATCCGCTACATCCCCTGGACCGACCGCTCTCACGAAGAAGCGCGCCGCGTCCCGCACGGCTATCTCGCCCGCGAGAACGCTGCTGAATGCAGCATCTGCCACCGCTAACCCATTGTTCTGGAAGCTTCGAAAATGTCTGAAACCAAAAAGAGATACGGCTATACGGGCAAGGGCCTGCGCGTCAATCTCACGACGGGAAAGTTCACGGTTGAACCGACCTTCCCGCGCTTTAACGGCTTAATCGGCGGCACCGCCTTCGGCTACCGCGTCCTCTGGGACGAAGTTCCGCCTGACACGGACTGCTATTCCCCGGAAAACAAAGTGGTCATCGCCCCGGGTCCGCTCTCGGGCACCGGCGCCATCTGCTCGGGCCGCACCGCACTCACGACGCTTTGGCCGACTTCGTGGCCTCAGTCTCTGATTGCGAGCGCGCACGTGGGCGGCGAAATCGCGCACAAGATGAAGTATGCCGGCTGGGACTTCATCATCATTGAAGGCGAAGCCAAGAAGCCCTGCTACCTCTACATTCACAATGACCACGTCGAACTGCGCGATGCGCATTTCGTGTGGAACCAGGGCACCAAGCGCTCCTACGCGATGATCGCTCAGGAAACGAACGCTGACGCGAGCATCGGCGTGATCGGGCCGGCGGGTGAAAATCTTGTGCCGATGTCAAACATGATGTTCGACAAGAGCCACAGCGCCGGCGGCGTGGGCAGCATTTTCGGCAAGAAGAACCTCAAGGCTATCGTCGTCCGCGGCGATCAGGCCATTCACATTCACGCCAAACCGCAGGAATGGGAAGCGCTGATGGACAGCCACCGCGCCATCCTCGGCGCCCACACCCAAACGGTCGTGTCCCGCGTTCCGTCCCCGCTCTTTGAGTACTCAAGCCCCTCGAGCACCTGCTCGGCCGAGTTCTATCTCGGGCCATCGCTTTGGAAGTACCACGTCCGCACGACGGGCTGCTACGCCTGCCCGATTCGCTGCTACTCGGTCATTCGCGACGAAGAAACGGCCGCCAAATATAAGGTTGACCCGATCACCGAACAGACCTGCCTCGCGCTCTGGGGCCGCTGGTTCTTCCCGAGCCTCATCAACGACCTCGAGAAGCCCGTGTCGCGTGAAGCCTGCCTCGTGGGCTCGCAGACGCTCGACGACCTCGGCATCTGGTGCAACTACGGTCAGCTGCACCGCGACTTCGTCTACTTCCTCAAGAAGGGGTATTGGAAGAAGTACCTCTCCGAAGAAGAGTACAAGCAGATTCCGTGGGACAAGTTTGAAAATCCCGATCCCAGCGCGCTTCAGGACATTCTCCCGCGCATTGCTTACCGCAAAGGCGAATTCGGCCGCTGGCTCGGTGAAACCACGCCGAAGATTCTCGAACACTTTGGTCTCGCCGAATCGGCCTGGCAGAAGGATCACGATACGCTTTACTGGGCGCACGGCCATCCCAAGCACCATTCCAACGAAGACGACGGTCAGATCGGCTGCGTGCTCAATTCGCTCTACAACCGCGATCCGATGAGCCACGGCCACATCAACTTCACCCGCTGCGGCCTGCCGATCGATGTGCAAAAGCGCATCGGCGAAAAGTTCTGGGGAAGTCCGGATACCGTCGATGCGATCGGTGACTACACGCCGACCAACATCTACAAGATGAAGCGTCTGCAGTGGGTTGTCGCCCGCAAGGAACTCCACGACATGCTCGGCATCTGCTCGTGGACGGCTCCGTGGGAAGTTTCGCCCTTGCGCGAAAAGGGCTACATCGGCGACATCGAGATGGAAAGCAAGGTCTTCCGCGCCGTCACCGGCATCGAAATGACCCAAGATGACCTCGACAAGGCCGGTCTTCGCGCCTTTATCCTGCAGCGCCTCTACACGATGCGTCAGCTCAAGAGCCGCAACCCCCGTCAGGATCATGACCAGTATCCGGAATGGATTTTCTGGGATCCCAAGGGCAAAGCGCCGTTCACCAAGGGCACGATCCGCATGGAACGCTCCGACATCGAAAAGAGCTTCGACCTCTTTTACGGTCTCATGGACTTCGATGTGAAGACCGGCGCTCCGACGGAAAAGTCCCTCAAGGAATACGGCCTCGACTTCGCGCTTTCGACGATGAAGCAGGAAGGTCTGATGTAACTGCGCGCCGACAAGAGGTATTGAGTCATGAATCGCGAAGCAGAAATCCGTGCCGACATGAATGCTGCCGAGGGAGCCGCTCAGGCGCCTCTGGCGACAACGAGTGCGGCCGTCATTCAGGGAAACGCCCCGTCGGCCTTGGATGAGCTCTCTCGGCTTGACGCCGACGTCCTGATCCTTGTGGATCTCGTCGCCGACGCGAGCCGCCGGGTTGAACTCATCGAGCGCCCTGCGCTTTTCGCGGCTTTCCGCGAAAAAGCTGCAGCAGTGCCGATCCCCAAGGCGCACGAGCTGCTTGAAGATGCCGACCGGCAGATGGACAGCACGTATAACCGTGCGCCCGGCACGGTTTCCTTCGTGCCGCCGAAAACGAAGAACCGCGAAGAGCGCGAAGCCAACCGTCTGAAGGTGCCGACGCTTCGCGATCAGCGCGAAGCCTTCACGCGGCGCGAACTGCTGCGCGGACTGCTCGAGGGGCGGCTTGCTGAAACGGCTCAAGCCCTTGAGCGTGAAAACGCCGCTGCTGAGGCCGCCGAAGCCCAAGAAGCGCCCGAACCCCGCGAGATCACCGAAGCGTACTTCAATCAGGTGGTGGACACTGCGCTCGCCCGCGACTGCGGCGTCGCAAACTTGACCTCCTGGGACGAGAAGGAATATTTCCACTATCGCCCGCTCCTGTCGGCCTCTTATGCCCGCATTCTTTCGGCCAAAAACAATCCCGCCGAAATGATCTGCGACCTCGTTCGCGAGCACTCGCGCATCTATCCGCGTCCGGTGACGATCGGCACCTTCCAGGAAGAGCCCTTCAATCTGAAGCCCGAAGAACTTCAGGAACTGATGCAGTCCTTCCCCAAGGATCCGAAGAAAAGCGACATTAAGTTCACCACGTCTTCGCTCGGCACCGTGTTCCTTTATTCGAACAAGTACCTCGAAGACGACTATGCGGACTTTCTCGCGCAGTACCTCGACGTCGACCAGGTGATGAGTCCCTGAGGTGCTCTGCGCATCTCAGGCGACCCGCCCAATGCGGCTTTACATGACTCCAATGCCTCATGAGGCCTGCGTGCGGAACGCAGATTTCGGTCCGCACGCACGATATGAAAAGGATTCCCCAAATGAACACCCGTATTTTCACGACCGGCGCCCTTGCCTGCGCGGTCTTTCTCGCCGGCGCCGCACAGGCGGCGGAACAGGCGGCCGACCCCTATCCGCCCGTGAAGTTTGATCTGCCCGAGCATCAGGCCTTTGTTGATTCGCTCAAGCTCGACCCCGCGCGCCATCAGGGGCCGCAGACAAAGGAAGAAATCAAGGCTGAACTCACCAAGATCTTCAACGAAAAAACCGAGCAGCACGCCCTCACGAAGCACTATGAAAAAGGGCTTACCTGCGTGACCTGCCATGATCAGCAGCGCGTGGGCGGCCCCGACTGGATGACGTCCGTGACGGCCCCGGAAATGAAGAAAGAATGCGGCGACTGCCATGAAACGCAGAAAGCCGTCTTTGCGAAGACCGATACGCATCAGAAGATCACCTGCGTGGCCTGCCATATGCCCAACATCCCTTCGCCCGAAGACTTCACCGGCCCCGACGCTGTTGAGCAGTACTACTCGGCCGTGCGCCGCTCGCATCTCTACCGCATCAATACGGACCCGACCGCACAGACGCTGATCCGCTCCGACGCGAAGGAAGGTTCCGGCGAACGCCTCTGGACCTATGCGCTTGACAAGAAGGGTCATGCCTATGTTGATATCGTTTGGTCCTGCGGCCGCGCCGCGCCGGGCGACTACACGCTCTCGGGCGACGGTCAGGGCTGCCACAGTCCTGCAACGAGCACGCTTGACGAGGGGCTGCGCTACGGCACTCAGCAGGCGATCTATGACGAGATCCAAAAGTGGCAGGAACCGGTCAAAGCCAAGTTTGCTGAAATCGAAAAGGGGCTCGAGCGCATCAAGCAGCTTCTGGAAGTGACCAAACTCACGCCTGAAGAACTCGCCGAAGTGCACCTGATGCTCGACAAAGCTCAGGAAATCTACGACCAGGTGAAAAAAGACGGTTCGTGGGGCGTTCATGCGCCGCGCTACCTCTTGGATCGCGTGACGTCCGGCGCCGCCTACATCGTGCGCGCTCAGGCCATCGTCGACAACGGGGGCTACCAGACCGCTGCCGACAAACGCGCCGCTGAGAAGAAGGCCGCCAAGTAACGGCTTTCACTGAGCTTCGGGGGATTCCATCCCCCGAACGATCCTCATTTCACCTATTGCGGTTTCTGGCGGACTTCAGGCGCTAAGTCTTGCTGCCGCCCGTCCCCGC
>OGCN01002755.1_pt1 | contig 18354 bp, 8 predicted proteins | sample 1570181 | NCBI WGS metagenome assembly OGCN01 (sample SAMEA4370584, study PRJEB24528) | human gut metagenome | reverse complement strand
GGGTCAGACGGATCTTTTTGCCTCCCTGGACATGGTTGACTTCCATTCCGGCCTCGAACTTACCGGAGCAGATGCGCATGAACGCGATACGGTCACGGTGTGCCTTGTTCATGTTTGCCTGGATCTTAAATACGAAGGCGGAGAAATCTTCCCGGAACGGGTCGATCACGCCTGTCGTTGTCTTTCTCGGAAGCGGAGAAGTCGTCATATTTAAGAAATGCTCCAGAAATGTCTCAACACCGAAGTTTGTGAGAGCAGATCCGAAGAATACCGGGGAGAGCTTTCCGGCGCTTACAAGCTCCTGGTCGAACTCATCACTGGCTCCGTCGAGAAGCTCAATATCGTCCCTTAACTGAGCGTGGAAATCGGAACCGATGACGGAATCCACGTCTGTTCCCTCCACGTCGAAAGTCTCTGTGGCAACTTCCTTCTGTCCGCCCATGGCAGCCGTGAAGGTCGTGATCTTCTTTGTCTGGCGGTCATAAACGCCCTTGAAGCTCTTTCCGCAGCCGATCGGCCAGTTGATCGGGCAGGTATGGATTCCGAGAACCTCCTCGATCTCGCTCATGAGCTCGAACGGGTCTCTCGCCTCACGGTCCATCTTGTTTACAAAGGTAAAGATCGGGATATGGCGCATCACACAGACCTTGAACAGTTTGATGGTCTGCGCCTCGACACCCTTTGATCCGTCGATGACCATGACAGCGGAGTCCGCTGCCATCAGAGTACGGTAAGTATCCTCGGAGAAATCCTGATGTCCGGGGGTATCAAGGATGTTGATGCAGTATCCCTCATAATTGAACTGGAGTACGGAAGATGTTACAGAGATACCTCTCTCCTTCTCGATCTCCATCCAGTCGGAGACTGCGTGCTTTGTCGCTTTGCGGCCCTTTACGGTTCCGGCGAGGTTGATCGCGCCTCCGTATAACAGGAATTTCTCAGTCAGTGTCGTTTTACCGGCATCCGGGTGGGAAATGATCGCGAATGTCCGTCGTCTCTTTATTTCATCATTTAATGAAGCCAAAAAATTTTCCTCCAAATCTATCTTGTGTTTCGTCTAACAATATTTTCCTGCTGACAGCACAAAAGAACCGCGGTCCTTCATTGACTGCCGTTTTTTTCTGCTGCTCTTATTCCAATTAATTTTTACCAGTATTTAAGAGTTTCGTCAAGAAGAAAGCCCTAAAATTCGTTATATTTATAGCAATCTTCACCACTCTGTGCCTGCTTTGCGTTTTTCACCTGTAAAGGCACCTGAGTAGTCGAATCTTCTATTTTCTGGTAAAAATTGGAATTTTCTATCTTTTAATTTCAAAGATCTCGTCTAAGATCGCCCCTGCAACCTCTTCCTTCGACATAATCGGAAGCTCCGTCTCCTTATTCTCGCGGATCATCGTCACTACATTCGTGTCCGTTCCGAAACCGGCACCGGCAACCTTCAGATTGTTGGCAACGATCATATCGAGGTTCTTCTTCTTTAATTTTGCCCTGGAATTCTCCAGCATATGTTCCGTCTCCATGGAAAATCCGCAAAGGAACTGGCTGTCTTTTTTATGTTCTCCGAGCCATTTTAAGATATCGTCGGTGCGCTCCAGTTCGATCGCCATATCTCCGTCTTTCTTCTTTGTCTTCTCGGTATTCACGAACTTCGGGCGGTAGTCAGCGACAGCCGCGGCCTTGATCACCGCGTCCATCTCGTCACTGCGGCCTGTCACGGCCTCAAACATGTCTTTGGCGGTAACCACCGGAACAAAATTTACGAACATCGGCGGCTCCACCTCTGCCGGTCCGGAAACAAGAGTCACCTCAGCGCCGCGGAGAGCTGCCGTCTTCGCGATGGCATATCCCATTTTTCCGGTACTGTGGTTTGTAATATAGCGGACCGGGTCGATGGCCTCCCTCGTCGGACCTGCGGTCACGAGGATCTTCTTTCCTTTTAAGTCTTTCTCGTACTGGACTTCCTTTAAGATATACTGGAGCAGCACCTCCGGCTCCGGCATCTTTCCGGCTCCGGTATCGCCGCAGGCGAGGTATCCGCTTGCCGGACTGATCACTTCCATTCCGTAGTGTTCGCAGATCTTCAAGTTGTCCTGTGTGATCGGATTCTCGAACATTCTCGTATTCATCGCCGGGCTGATGATCTTCCTGCAGGTACAGGCGAGAACCGTGGTCGTCAGCATATCGTCCGCAAGGCCATGGGCCAGCTTCGCGATCACATTTGCGGAAGCCGGGGCAACGAGGACAACGTCCGCCGCCTTCGCAAGAGAAACATGTTCAACGGAAAACTCAAAGTTCCGGTCAAACGTATCCACCAGGCATTTATTTCCGGTCAGTGTCTCGAATGTAATCGGGTTGATGAAATTTGTCGCATTCCGGGTCATAAGCACATGGACATCTGCCTTCAGTTTTTTCAGTGCGCTGGCGAGATATGCGATTTTATATGCAGCGATACTGCCGCTCACGCATAAAAGTACGGTTTTTCCTGCTAACATTTGGAATCCTCCGTTGTAATTTTAGTCAATTTATGGTAAGATAATTCGAACTTTAAAATTATGAGGAACCTGTCTCACACGTTTCTCATATTCACGGTGAAGATTGACAAGTCCCGCAAATACGGAACCTTTGATCAACTGCACACGTAAAAACAGTATAACACGTTACTTAGATTTGTGGAAGGAGTTTTCTCAATGATTTTAGCGATCGACATGGGAAACAGTAATATCGTTGTCGGAGGTCTTGACGACAATAAAACATATTTTGAGGAGCGCATCACCACCGATGACCGGAAAACGAGTCTCGAATACGCGATCCTTTTAAAGAATATTCTGGAGATTCATAAAGTAAAGAAAAATGATATCGAAGGTTCCATTATGGCGTCCGTTGTCCCGCCACTGAACGCGCCGATCTCTTCCGCCGTAAAGAAGATCACCGGAAAGAAACCGTTTCTTGTTGGTTCCGGCATGAAGACAGGCTTAAACATCAAGATGGATAACCCTAAGACCGTCGGCGGTGACCGGATCGTGGCCGCTGTCGCTGCAAATGCCAAATACAAAGGACCGATCATCATCGCGGACATGGGAACCGCGACAACGCTCGATGTGGTGGACCACGATGGAAATTACATCGGCGGTGTGATTCTCCCCGGTGTAAAGGTTGCCTTAAACTCACTCGTTTCCAATACAGCCCAGCTTCCGAGGATCAGCTTCGATGTTCCGAAACGTACGATCGGAAAGAACACCATCGAATGTATGAGAAACGGTATCATGCTCGGCAATGCCGCAATGCTTGACGGTCTGATCGACCGCATGACCGCAGAGCTCGGCGAACCGGCAACCCTTATTGCTACCGGCGGTATGGCAAGATTCATCACACCGCTCTGCACCCACAAGATCACCTATGACCCGGATCTTCTGCTCCGCGGACTGATGATCCTGTACAGACAGAATACGGAAACAAAAGACGCGTAAAGCTTCACTGCCGAATGAAATTAACGTTCATTCGGCTTTTTTTATTGTAACAGGGAATTTCCTGTTACATAAAAAAGGCACATTCTTTTTCATTCAGAATCGTCCTCCCGGCCATTTCTGTCTATACATTTCGTTCGAAACGAAATGCAAGCGAAATGCAGAGTTGTAATATTTCGTTTCATGGGATATACTTATGATAGAATTACGTTTGGAGGTGTTCAATGAACTATTTATCCAGCATGGAAGCGGCAAAAGCAATGGGAATCACAGTGCGCAGAGTCCAGCAGATGTGCAAGCAGGGCGAAATTTCCGGAGCTGTGAAAAAGGGACATTCCTGGCTGATTCCAGAAAATGCAGTTTGGCCAGATTCAGTCGAAAAGAAAAAGCCGATGCCCATTGGGATTTCTGATTTCAAGACGGCGACCACAAGCTATTATTATGTAGATAAAACCTTGCTGATCCGTGATTTTCTGGATACGAAACCTATGGTATCGTTGTTTACCCGTCCGAGACGTTTCGGTAAAACATTGAATATGGATATGGTTCGGGTCTTTTTTGAAAAAACACAGGAGGACACCTCCATTTATTTCAAGGATAAGCAGATATGGCAGTGTGGTTCTGATTATACCCGGCATCAGGGAAAGTATCCGGTCATATTCCTGACATTTAAGGATGTAAAATGTCTGACATGGCAGGAGACATTTCAGAAGATCCGTAAGCTGATTTCACTGGAATTTATACGGCACAGTGAACTTGAGGAAAGTACTGCACTTGGAATCTATGAAAAAGAACAGTACCATCGCCTTGCCAGTGACAATGCGAATGAAGTAGACTGCCAGATGGGATTACAAATCTTATCTCTGTTGCTGCACAAGCATTATGGACAAGAATGTATTATCATTATTGATGAATACGATACACCGATCCAGCAGGGACATCATTGCAATTTTTATCCTGAAATCGTGAATTTCATGCGTAATTTCTTTTCCGGCGGCCTGAAGGATAATCCACATCTGGCTTTTGGCTTTCTCACGGGAATTCTCCGCGTGGCGAAAGAAAGCATTTTCAGCGGCATGAATAATTTGAAAACCAATTCAATTTTAGACGACAGTTACAGTGAATATTTCGGCTTTACGACTGAGGAAGTAAAAGAAATTCTGCATTACTATGGGAAAGAGGACAAATATCAGGAGATCTGCAGCTGGTATGACGGATACCGATTTGGTCATACAGAAATCTTTAATCCATGGTCTGTGATCAATTACATTACCGATCAGTGCTTCCCAAAGGCGTTCTGGCAGTCTACCGGCAGCAACGAAATCATTGGTGAGATTATCGCGACAGCTACACCCGAGATAACGGAAGGACTTCATAAACTGCTCTGCGGTGAAAAAATCACTACTTATATAGATACCAGCGTGATCTATCCGGAGATCCAGAATAATCCATACACGATTTATAGTTTTCTTCTTGTTGCGGGTTACTTAAAAGTTGCAGAAGTTTATCCACAAAATGATGGGAATTTCATGTGTGATGTTGCAATTCCAAATAAAGAGATTGCCTGTGTTTATGAAAAAGAAATTTTAAATCGGACAAATCAGAACAGCGTCGCGATTTCTATCAATCAGGCGATATTCTCCGGAAATGCAAAAAAGCTTCAGTCTTTGCTGGAGAATTTTATGCTGCAGAGTATTTCTTCTATGGATGGGGCAAATGAAAGTTTTTATCATGGCATGATGCTTGGATTATGTGCGATCCTTGGAAACAGGTACCAGATTCGTTCCAATCGAGAATCGGGACTTGGCCGATTTGATATTCAACTGAATCCATTAGTAAAAGGAATTCCGGGATTCCTGTTTGAATTCAAACACACAAATGATGATCATGTGGATCTGGATGCGCTGGCAGATCGCGCCCTCCAACAAATAGATGTGAAAAAATATGACACGGAATTGCGGGATGCAGGTGTCCGGCCGATCATAAAAATCGGGATTGCTTTTCGTGGAAAAACAGCCGTCGTGAAACGCAAATAATGAGAAGGGGCTGCCGCACCAATTTTGGCAAGCGGCAGCCCCGTTTTCTATAATCATGTTTCTTTTTTATCCCAGTCTTCTCACAAATTCCTCATACCCAAAGGTTTTCACCACACTGCACTCCCCATTCTCATCCATCCGCGCGATGGACGGCAGGCACATGCCGTTGAAGGTGTTGTTTTTTACCATGGAGTAGATCGCCATGTCCTCGAAATAAAGTTTATCGCCGATCTGAATCTCGTGGTCGAAGGAATAGTCGCCGATCACGTCCCCCGCAAGGCAGGTCATGGATGAGAGACGGTAGGTGTACTGCTTTTCGTCCGCTTCTCCGGAGTCTTTTAACGGCGGACGGTAGGGCATTTCCAGCACGTCCGGCATATGGCAGGCGGCGGAAGCGTCCAAAATCAGAGTCCTGATGCCGTTATCCACAATGTCCATGACTTCCGTCACAAGATATCCCGCATTTAACGCCACGGCTTCCCCAGGTTCCACATAGACAGTGACGTCATATGTCTCCTGCATATGGCGGATGCAGCGTTCTAAACGGTCGATGTCATAATCGTTTCTCGTGATATGGTGTCCGCCGCCCATGTTGAGCCATTTGATATTCGGAAGCTTCAGGTACTTTCCGAATTTTTCCTCCACCGCCTTCAGAGTCGTCTCCAGATCATCCGAGTTCTGCTCGCAGAGGGTATGGAAGTGGATCCCGTCAAGCTTTTCCACGAGATCTTCCCGGAAATTTGCCAGGGTCACGCCGAGTCTGGATCCCGGTGCGCAGGGATCGTAGATCGCGTGGTCGCCCTGAGTGGAGCACTCCGGGTTTACGCGGATGCCGATGCTGACGCCTTTTTCTTTGCAGAAGTCCGCGTATTTTTCAAGCTGGGAAAAGGAATTGAATACCAGATGTTCGCAGATATCGGTGATCTCGCCGATCTCGGATTCCTTGAAGGCCGGAGCGAACACATGGTTCTCCTTTCCCATTTTTTCATATCCAATCTTTGCCTCGAAGAGTCCGCTGGCTGTGGTTCCGTCCAGATACTGCCCGATCAGCGGGTACTCGAAGAAGTTCGAGAATGCCTTCTGGGCAAGGAGGATCTTGCAGCCGGTGTCGTCCTTTACTTTCTTTAAGATTTCCAGATTTTTCCGAAGCTTTTTTTCATCAATTACATAGCATGGAGTGGGTAATTCATTAATTTTCATTTATTCTACAATCTCCGGATTCTCATCCACAACCCACGGAAGTCCCCACTTGTTCAGTGCTTCCATATACGGATCCGGATCGAACTCTTCGACGTTGAATACGCCTGCGCCCTTCCAGGTTCCGTCAACGACCATCATGGAACCGATCATAGCCGGTACGCCTGTCGTGTAGGAGATGGCCTGGGAGCCGACTTCCTTGTAACACTCCTGATGGTCACATACGTTATAAATATAGATCGTCTTCTCTTTTCCGTCCTTCACACCGGTAAAGATACAGCCGATGTTTGTCTTTCCGACGGTTCTCGGACCTAAGGATGCCGGATCCGGAAGAAGAGCCTTTAAGAACTGGATCGGCACGATCTCCTGTCCGTTAAAGTTTACCGGGGAAGTGGAAAGCATTCCAACGTTCTCTAAGCATTTCATGTGGGTCAGGTAGCTCTGTCCGAAGGTCATGAAGAAACGGATGCGCTTTACGCCCGGAATGTTCTTTGCGAGAGACTCGATCTCCTCATGATGTAAAAGGTACATGTCCTTCTCGCCGACCTGCGGGAAGTTGTACTCACGCTTGATCTCCATCGGCTTTGTCTCTACCCAGTGGCCGTTCTCCCAGTAGGAGCCGTTTGCGGATACCTCACGGAGGTTGATCTCCGGGTTGAAGTTTGTAGCGAACGGATAACCATGGTCGCCGCCGTTGCAGTCTAAGATGTCGATGGTGTGGATCTCATCGAAATAGTGCTTTAACGCATATGCGGAGAAGACGCTTGTGACGCCCGGGTCAAAACCTGTTCCTAAGAGTGCCATAAGTCCAGCCTCTTTGAATTTCTCCTGATATGCCCACTGCCAGGAATAATCGAAGTATGCGGTGAAGCCCTCTTCCTTGCAGCGTTTCTCATAGATCGCGCGCCATGTCGGATCGTCGGTGTCCTCCGGCTCGTAGTTTGCGGTATCGATATAGTTCACGCCAGCCTTTAAGCATGCGTCCATGATCGTCAGATCCTGATACGGGAGTGCAACGTTTAACACTGCATCCGGCTTGTAGCTTTCCATTAAAGCGACCAGCTCGTCCACGTTGTCAGCATCCACTTTCGCGGTCGTGATCTTCGTCTTTGTCGTTCCCTGAAGTTTCTCCTTTAAAGCATCGCACTTGGATACGGTACGGCTTGCGATCATAATTTCTGTGAATACATCACTGTTCTGACAGCACTTGTGGATCGCTACGGACGCAACACCTCCGCAACCGATGATCATTAATCTGCTCATGTTTATTTTTCCTCCTCTTTTAAAAGATCCTCAACATACTTCGGCAGCATGAACGCGCCCATGTGAAGATGTGTCGTGTAATACCAGGTTTCGATATTTAATGCATCCCATTCCCGGGGCTTGAAATCCTTGATGGGATGATATTTCTTTGAAGCGAAGCCGAAGAGCCAGTATCCGGACGGACAGGTTGGAATATGTGCCTGATACACACGGCTGATCGGGAAGGAGCGGAATGCCTTTCGGTGCATACTGCGGCAGGCCAGCTCGTCCTCATCGTAGAATGGGCTTCCGTGCTGGTAGACCATGATCCCATCTTCCTTTAAGGCGCTGTAACAGCTACCGTAGAATTCCTTCGTGAACAATCCCTCCGTATGACCGAAGGGGTCTGTGGAATCGTTGATGATAAGGTCATACTTTGCCTTCTTGTTTCTTAAAAATCTCAGACCGTCATCATAGTGAACCTCGACGCGCGGATCATCTAAGGCACAGGCCACCTCCGGGAAAAATTTTCTTGAAACCTCCACAAACATCTCATCCGTCTCCACGACATCGATATGTTCCACGCAGTCATACTGCAAAAGTTCTTTCGCGACACCGCCGTCGCCGCCGCCGATGATCAGTACGTCCTTCACGCACGGGTGGACTGCCATCGGCACATGGGTCACCATCTCATCATAAATAAACTCGTCCTTCTCGGAGAATACGATCTCCCCGTCCAGAGAGATAAATTTTCCAAATTCCTCGGAATCGAACACGTCGATCCGCTGATATTCACTCTCCCCGGAAAACAGCTGCTTTTCGATCTTGATGGACAGCTTTACGTTTCCGGTGTGCAGTTCTGAAAACCAGAATTCCATATTTTGTGACTCCTTGTATCGTATTGGCCAAAGCCTGTATGCAGGCAGACAGCCTGTTTTCCTACAGTCAGGTCCTGCGCCTTGAAAAATTCATGCTATATGTTTGCCAGCACCATCAGATGGTCCACCGCCGGATCCTCTGTTCCCTGCATGGAGCATCCTTTTTTCTTCGCATACAGGATATACTGGACCACGTCGTCCGTGATCATCTCACCCGGCGCCAGAATCGGGATTCCCGGCGGATAACACATCACAAACTCCGCACAGACTCTTCCTGAAGACGCTTCCACCGGAACGGAGACCTTCTCGGAGTAGAACGCTTTCTGCGGGGACATAACAACCTTTGGAGAAATGTACTCGCCAGAGAGCAGTCCGGAGCTGTCTTTTTTGTAGAGACGCTCGATATCATCCAGAGCACCAACAAGGCGCTCGATGTCCTGGATACGATCTCCGATGGAGATGTAAGCCAGAATGTTGCTGATGTCACCGAATTCGATCTGGATATCATACTCGTCGCGCAGAAGATCATAGACCTCGATTCCTGCAAGTCCGATGTCTCTTGTATATACGGAGAGCTTCGTCACATCATAATCGAAAATGCTGTCACCGTTCACCAGTTCTTTTCCATAAGCATAATAGCCGCCGATGGAGTTGATCTCCCGTCTCGCGTATTCTGCCATCTCAACGACCTTCGCGAAGGATTCCTCACCGCGGAGAGCCAGATTTCGTCTTGAGATATCAAGACTGGAAAGAAGCAGGTAGGATGCGCTTGTGGTCTGGGTCAGGTTGATGATCTGGCGCACATAATCGGTGTTCACTCCCTTATTTAAAAGAAGAAGCGAACTCTGGGTCAGGCTTCCGCCGGACTTGTGCATAGATACCGCCGCCATATCAGCTCCCGCTGCCATTGCGGAGATCGGAAGATTCTTTCCGAAATACAGGTGGGTTCCATGGGCTTCGTCTGCGAGGACCTTCATGCCCCTCGAATGGGCAAGCTGTACGATCGTTTTTATATCAGAGCAGATGCCGTAATAGGTCGGGTTGTTGACGAACACCGCAACCGCGTCCGGATTGTCCTCGATGGCCTGTTTTACTTTTTCGACCTGCATTCCCAGTGAAATACCGAGTCTCTGGTTCATCTCCGGATTTACATAGATCGGGATTCCGCCGCAGAGCACCAGAGCGTTGATGACGCTCTTATGTACGTTTCGCGGCAGGATGATCTTATCTCCGGCTTTTACCACCGAGAGGATCATGCTCTGGACCGCAGATGTCGTTCCGCCTACCATCAGATAGGCGCTGGCCGCTCCGAATGCCTCCGCCGCAAGCTCTTCCGCCTCACGGATCACGGAGACCGGATGACAGAGGTTGTCAAGCGGCTTCATGGAGTTTACGTCCAAAGACACACATTTTTCGCCTAAAAGCTGTACCAGTTCCGGATTTCCGCGTCCTCTCTTATGTCCCGGTACGTCAAACGGGACAACTCTCTTCTTTTTAAATGCCTCGAGCGCTTCATAGATCGGGGCTTTCTTTTGTCTCTCTCTGTCCATGGTTTTGTTCCTCACGCATTTTATTGATTGCGCATCATCTGAATAATAAAAAAGCAGATGACGCCAAAACCATCATCTGCTCAAAACGATTCTATTCCATTGGGGTCTGGGGCGCGTCACTCCGCTCCCGTCTGCCTCTGAGCTTTATCGTTTTTTCTTCCAAGTCTGCAATCGCAAATATATTGTCCCTGCACTTATTGACCGATTCACAAGATGATGTGTTTTTCAAACACTGATTATAAAGTAATCAACTTATAAATTTGAGCTTTTAACTCAATCAATAATGTGGGCTTAACCCCACGCGGCGCTTGACCCGCCTGTCCGATGGGCTTAACTTCCGTAGTCTGTTCTGCGGGAGTGGTCATTACATACATTTGCATGAAAACGATAAATGTCTCTTCACACTATTTCTATCATACATGAAAAAACATAGAACTGTCAAGTAAAAATTTCCATTTGTCCTATGAGAAGATAAAAGCAGGGATCCATCAACCATAAAAGTTGATGGATCCCCATGAAACAGAATCACACGCTATCATTCTGTATGTTTCCGGTCACCATTGCACCGGTCTTTGGATCCAGATAATAGAGATGTCCATCCTGCGGATCTGTAAACCAGCCGGTCTTCATCGCTCCCTGGGTACCGTCAGATACCGGGTTCAGATAATACCAGTTTCCATCCGCATCTTTCAGCCAGCCGGTCTTCATCGCTCCCCGAGTACCGTCGGAAACCGGATTCAGATAATACCAGTTTCCGTCTGCGTCTTTCAGCCAGCCGGTCTTCATGGTTCCCTGCGTGCCATCAGATACCGGATTCAGGTAATACCAGTTTCCATCCGCATCTTTAAACCAGCCGGTATCCATGTACCCGTCCGCACCAAAGTGATACCAGAACATGGTTCCCTCGTACAAAAGCTGTTTCCATACATTGAATACACGACGTCCATCGCTATCATAGTAGCTCCATCTGACTACGCCATTGACTTTCTTTGTTTTCCATGCATTTCTGGCCACATTCCGGTCGGTATCCTCTCTGTCACTGTCAGAACCGGTGTTCCTGTCACCTTTCGGATCATCAGGAGTTTCAGGACTGCTGCTTTCCAGGACTGCCTGCGCCGTCACACGGTGTCCTTCTGCCTGATCCAGCGCATCCAGGAGTGCTTCGTTCACAGTTGTATACAACGTGCCGTTGATCTTCCAACCCTTGAACACAGCTCCATCCTTGCTGACTGTCGGAAGCGCTTCATCCATCTGCTCCAGGGTATAGCTCCGCTCTCCGACTCCATGATCAAATGCAACCGTTCCCTTTCGGCTGTCTGAGAGCAGCTCAAAGGTACTAAAGCCATCCTTGTTGACAAACTCTGCCATCGCACTTCCCTGTTTTACCCTTACTGTTACAGGATAATATACAATTCTTCCATTATGAAGCAGATGGCGGATAAAGAGATCCTCGGTCAGATAAGCTGCCGGGAGTGGCAGGGTGATCGTAACCGGGATTCCGACCTTCTGTGGGATCGCTGAGCCGATCAGAACTGTATTCTTACCGTTGCCTTTCTCCTGCATGGTCTCATTCTTTCCGGCTGTTGTGGCTTTTACATTGTATAATGCGGTGATCTCAAAAGTGAGCACATTCACTCCCTGTTTTTCGGTCACACCCTTTACTTCCACCGACATATACGGCTCAACCACCAGTCTTACCTTCTTTCCGGCGGTATCGATTCCTTCCTCCTGAAGTTTTTCCTTCGCTTCCACTCCGGAAATCGTCTGATTTTCTCCTGTTTTTACGATCACATCCCCGTTTTCCGTTTCCCGGATCAGATCTGCTGTGGCAGTATCCAGTCCGGTAATCTCCGGGGCGTTCTTCTCTAAGAGGTTAGCGATCGCTTTTACTTCCTCCGGTGCATCTGCAGGAACCGGTGCAATCTTCGGCTCTGCCACGGAAATCTCCGGTGCCTGTGCTTTTCCAACAGTAATTTCCCTGGTCACCGTCGTTCCATTGTAGTCAGTATCCCCGGCAACCTCAGCCGTCACGAGGACCGTTCCGGCTCCGATGATCTTCGCCTCTGTTTTTCCGTTCACTTCGGATAACTCCAGAACTCCATTTTCGTCAGGAACGGAGAATTTCACAGCTCCGGTTCCCTTCTGTCCGGTAAGTTCCAGTTCGAATGGATCATCTCCGTAGAGTTTCCCGTCTACTTCTTTGATCTGAATCTGATCCTCATCTACTTTTCCGACCTCGAAGCTGCAGCTTACCTGTGCAGGATCATTGTAATTTTCCTCCTCTGGGCCGTCAACCGGAAGCACATATTTTGCCGTAATTTCATGCGTACCGGCAGAAGGAACCGAATATTCCATGGATGCGGTTCCATTGGTCAATGGGATCGGCGTCTGATTGAGCGGCTGTCCATTTTCATAAAATATTACCGTTCCGGTCAGAACATCCTGATAAGCTCCCTTCGCTTCCAGAGTCAGAACATAAGTATCTTTCACATTTCCAAGAGCAGCCCGGAGTCTCTGCATCAGACCGGTTTTCTTTCCGGCTTTCAAATTCAGGGAAATGCTTCCCTTCTGAACGGTGATCGGTCTGGAATCATCATTTGCTGTGTAATTGGTACCATTTTCCATACGAATCGTTACATTTGCCGTACCTGCGCCATGGATCGTTGCCTGACCATCTTCATCCACCGTCAGTACACTCTCATTATCGCTGCCATAGGTCACCGCTCCGTCTCCAACGGTGATAACTCCAGTCAATGAAAAATCAGGATCGCCATATGTTTTCGTTCCCGGCCACTCTGCATCATTGATCGTGATCGAAGATGCTGCTTTTTCGATCGTTGCGGTTGCACTGGAAGGAATGTTGACCAGATAGTTCTCCGGATCGGCTGTTGCACCGCTACCGCTCGCTGCTGCTCCTGTTATCACTGCCTTCGAAGCATCGATCACAACCTTTTTATTAGTTCCGGCATTTGCATCCTTAAAAGCGGCTGTTAAGCCTGTGATCTGCAGCTGCTCTTCTCCTGAACCTGTATCCACGCCAGTCTTTACAATCAGCGGTTCATGCACAGTTGCTGTTTTCGTGCCATCATAGGTCTTATCTTCTACCGCAACTGATAATTGCAGTGTGTACTTAGAGATTTCCGGTACCACGGAAGCTGTTAATGTCCCATCGTATGAAGCACTTGAATCTGTCGGTGTAAATTTCACGGTATAAGCCTTGTTACCTTTTACATTCGGATAAATACCAGATGCTGAACTACTATTTTCCGGTTCCCAGCTCCAGGTTCCGGCTACCGGTTGATTTGCACCATTATACACACCATAACCAGAAGCCAGGGAAACCGGAATCTGAGCAAGTGAAACCCCATAAGTCCCCTTCGCATCCCACTTTGGTGTTCCGTTTCCTACAATTCTCAGTGTATCCTTGGTAGACACATTAAGCGGTTCCGTTCTCTCAGAAGCAAATGCATTCTCTTTCGCCTTTATTCTGCTGGTTACCTGATATCCATGTGCCGGATATAATCCCTGAATTTCCGTACCGTCAATCCATGTAAATGCTCCGTCTGAATCTGCATCACGGTATCCATACTCAATGTCATTTTCAGGATTCGTTCTGTTTATGGTAATCGTCGTACCGGTCGCGGTTATCTCACCCTCAGATATCGCAGCCGGCGTTGTCGGCCTTTCAGGAATCATCATGCTTGCAACTTTTCCGGCAAATTTCTTATCTGTGTTGCTTGCAGCATACCGATAATAAACCGTACTCTCATGATCGGAAGAAATGATGTCTGTAATCGAAATTCCTGATCCACTGCCCATTTTTGCAGATGTCCAGTTTGGAGAGGTATTGGTTCCGTTTACAATCACATACTGTAAAGATGAGGAAATTGTGATTTCTTCCTTCCGATAATCAATATTCGGCTTGTTCGATTCTTCCGGAATCGCCTGTGTTTGCAAATCCGCCACCAAAACCGCTTCACTGGCTGACATGGACGAGGATGCTTTCCTGCGAATATAGAATGGTACAGACCCACCATTTTCACGAATGTTATCCAGCAGCCCTGTCAGACGAACCTTAGCACCCTGTCTTATAGTTGTCCATGACTGTGCATCCTTAGAAGCAGCATACTCCAGATCGCAGGAAGCTTTATTCTCTAAAGTCTCCTGTTCGTAATTGATAGAAACATCAGCAGCATTAGGTGCCTCCTGCCGCACTTTTTCTGTCTGGAAATTTACATAGGTTACATCAAGAGATAATTTATCATCCTTTTTAATCATCAGTCTGACATGATATTCTGTATCCGGAGTTAAATTCTCAATAATACACTCATAGTTTCCGGAAGAACTTTCCGTAAGTGGCGTTCCATTCGAGAACATTTCATCTAATGTCCCTGTCTGCTCATCCTCGCCGGAGGTTAATAAAAACTTAACCTCTGCTCTGGAAGTTCCTGTTGCCTTAAGTGTAGCAGTCGCTGTTGTTTCAGAAATCGTCTTAATATCCGTGACAGCTGCAGAAGTGATACTTGCCGCATTATTATTAGAATATATACCAGTAGCTGGATCATAATATACCGTCTTACTGTACTTGCGGAAATGCGGGTAATCCTCCGTTCCGATCACCTGTCCCCACGTACCATCTGATTTTTCACCGTTTAATTTATAGGCAATTTCTCCGGATTTCAGTTTATCTTCGCTTATAGTAGTAATACCCGGAGAATTATACTTACTCTTTGTTGTCTCATAACAGTTCGTAAAAGTAGCCCTATAATCATTCGGGTACTCAGTTCCTTCCAGTTTTCCTGATACAGCCAAGCAATTAGTCACCGTTCCTTTTGAACAACTATTTAAAAAATTTGTTCCTACTACAAAACAATTCTGAATATTGATATCATACATAGCGGTACGACACAACCCGCAAGTCCAATCACCTTCCAACACCAGCCCTATATTTTGTACACTCCCATGTTGAATCCTTGCCACCAGTCCCCACTTATTTGTTTCGTCATTAGCAGGTCGCAGTCCGGAAATTACATGGTAATTTCCCTCAATAGTCCCCTCGAAAGACCAAGTATTAGATTTGTCTCTAATGCTTGTCCAGTCATGTCCGCCCGGGATCTCAATATCCTTCATCAGCTTCAGATTGCTGTTATTAGGGATATTACTATCATTAACCTGCTTTGCAAACCAGAAAAGCTGACCGGCATTATAAATCTCATAATATCCCTTCCAATTTTTGGGCTCCTGATATGCACCACATGCTTCACAAAATCCATCTGCATTATAGTGCTCATGACTACAAACGGTATCATCATGAAACATCTCGATTTCATTTGGTGTTGTCGAAATCGTCTCACCTGATTTTGTGATCGGATTGCCGTCATTTAAGCCCGGTACCGTCACCGAAATCTCTGTTTTATTCCTATTTTCCGGCAGATATACCGTCAGATGTCCCGTGTTCGCTTCATCATACGAAATCTGCATGGAAGGAATGACCATAGCTGCACTTTGACCTTCTTGATTGCTCAACGGTTTATCATTCTGCTTGACCGTGATATCGGTTGCCTGTAATATCTGATCGCTCGTGATCGCCGTGGAAACAAATTTTAATCTTGTCTCATAAAGAGGAGTTGCGGCCTTCAAAGTGATCGTTGCATTCTTATCATCAACATCAGCTTCCATCTGATAAACATAGTCTCCAACCGTCACCGTTACCGTTACCGGTGTCCCTGGCGTTAATGGCTTCAGATAATTGGATGCCTTAAGTGTACCTTGATAATCGCTCACCTTCATCGTCCCTGCATTCCAGGTAATCTCTCCCACGCTGATTGTCACCGGATAAGTGCTTTCGGTGAATCGTACATCCGCAATCGTGCCCTGAATGGCATAGTTTTTCAGTCCGGAATTTTCACTTTTCGGGAAATAATCACCACCATTTAAGTTGACTACTGCCTGATCACGGATGGAAATGGAGCCCACCAAGGTACCATCTACACTGGGCTTCTCTGCGACACCGATCGCATATACTTCATTATTATATGCAATGGCTGAAACCGTTCCGCCCTTGATCACAATCTCACCATACTTGTATTTACCTTCGCCTATCGGTTTTGCTCCACCGCCGCCAGTGCCGATTGCGGCTCCGGGGTGTCTTCCGGCGTTCGTAGCATATCCTCCATAGGCTGTCACATTGCCACCATTGATCTCAATCCGATCCACGCAGCCGTTCGCTCCACCGCCAATTCCTGCTCCACCGTATACATTTTTAATATCATTGGGGTAGCTTCCATGTCCGCCCTTGGCATACACAGTTCCGCCGTTGATGACAATGGTACCGATGCCGCCCTCTGAACCGCCGCCAATACCTGCTGCCATCCCGCTGCCATAAGCTTCGATATTGCCTCCGTTGATCTCAATCGTCCCCAAGGAACCCTTTCTCATGCTCGACGCACCAATTCCGGCACCTACTCCACCGGTTGCTTTTAAGCTTCCCTCTCCGCTGATCGTCAGGGTACAGCCTTCCGGCACCTCAATAGCCGCACACATATCACCGCCCTTGAGTGTATTTTTCCCCTCCAGAATCAGATTCAGTTTTGCACCATCTCCCAGTCGGATCGCCGGTTTCCAGTTAGTTGCTGTCGTAGCGTTATTGTCGATCGGAATCTGGATATCCAGATTCGAAATCGTGATTGTAGCCTCCACACCACTAACCTGAATAACATTGGTCGTACTGTTTCCCGTGATAGTCGCATCATTATACTGTTCCAATGTGTTGCTGTTGATGACGATACCGCCATTCGCAATATCATAAGTATCTGTTGATGCCAGCAAAGCGATTCCGCCGTCCATGCTGACCTCGATCTCCGGAAGCTCCACGCCCGCTGCCAAAATATACTCTCTCGGAAGAACCGGAAGATAATAATAGAAACCACTTTCATCTTCCCGGTTCTCATCCGGCTCCCAAGTAACGCTGATATCCGTCAGCACCGGGATATCTTCTGAGATTTCCTCATCTTCAAACTCATAATCCTCAAGAAAATCCCCGGCATTGCTGTCGGTAGCGATCAGAAACGTACCCTGCTGGTCTTTCTGCTGGTCTTTCTCCTGAACTTCCTGTTTATCTGCTTCCTCCTCATCATTACTATCCGGCACATTTTCTGAATTTTCTGTTTCCGGAGTTTCCTCCTCATCATTGCTATCCGGCATGTTTTCTGAATTTTCTGTTTCCGGAGTTTCCTCCTCATTATTGCTATCCGGCACGTTTTCTGAATTTTCTGTTTCCGGAGTTTCCTCCTCATTCAGATTTTCTTTCTTTGCATTACTGCCGGCAGCAATTTCCGAGTCTTCTTTCTTATCACGGTCGTCTGCTGCCGCTTTCTCATCTTCCGCGCCCTTATCGCGATCCGCATTATTTTTCTGATGATCCACGTTCTTATATTCCACCACCGAAGCCTCGATCGTCTCCGGGAAATTCAGATAATCCTCAAAGTTTTCTCCGGCATCCGCAGGGATCTGAATATGCGCGACCTCCTCCGGTAATTCCGTAAATCCCGTGATCACTTTCAACTTTTTTGTAGGGACTGCAGCAAACGTTGCAGACGGTATGCATAACTGCATCGCTATCATTGCCGCCAATGCTGCAGATACGATCTGCCATTTCTTCTTTTTATACCTCATATCCATTTCCTCCTGTTGTCATTATTTTCTATATAGCGTGACGGTTTTGTTCTCTCCGGTAATATTTTTTATTCATACGTTTCCTCCTCACCTGATTCATTACTTCCCCTTTTTCCCTGAAGCAGCCGGGAGACTGCTTCCCCCAGCTGATGCTCTGTAACGGGCTTCACCCAAAAGTCATCTACCCGCAGCCTGCGGCTTTGGGGTTCAAATTCTGCCTGATCGCTGATCCAAAGGAGCGGGACATCCCTGCTGTAGCCTCGTATGCTCATGCAGAAATTCATCCCCCTGGCTCCGTCCTCCATGACCACCA
>OGCN01002751.1_pt1 | contig 18381 bp, 15 predicted proteins | sample 1570181 | NCBI WGS metagenome assembly OGCN01 (sample SAMEA4370584, study PRJEB24528) | human gut metagenome | reverse complement strand
CGGAGCAAATTTGTCAAACAGTTTGCCTTGTCTGATGGCAGTTTTATCGCTGCCATTTATTCCATGCCCATCCATTACAAAAAGAACGGAAGATGGAAAGAAATCAACACCACTCTGGTGAAATCAGGAAAAACTAAATATAAAACAAAAGCGACGGATTTATCCATCAAAGTCTCGAAAAAAGCAAATAAAAAATCCGTTGTATCTCTGAAGCGGGGAAAAACCAGCTTATCCATCGCCTTAAAAAGAAAAAAACTCAAACAATCCAAAGCAAAGATCAGTAATCCAAAGAAAACGACATACACTGATGTTCTGAACCAGAACACAGTAACATACAAAAAAGTCCTGAAGAATACTAACGTCTCCTATGACATTTTTCCGGAAAAAGTGCAGGAGATTGTTTCCATCAATAAAAAACAGAAAAATAAATCTCTTTCCTTCAAATTGAATACAAAGCTGAAAGTAAAGGTGAAGGGCAAAAAGGTTTATTTCAAGACCCAAAAGGGTAAAACCAAATTTACCCGGATGAGCACCAAGATTACCGATGCCAATGGAGTATCGACAACCAACGTAAAACTTTCCTATAACAAAAAGACAAAAACATTGAAAGTAACACCAAATAAAAAGTGGTGGAACAGCAAAAAGAGAAAATTCCCGGTAGAAATCCGGACAACATACATAACAAACAAGCACAGCAGAGATGTAAAAGTGGGAGCTGCCTATGCCGGCGCACCAAACAGCAACTTCGGTTACGACAAATCTTTGCTCCTGCAGGCAAATAAATGTGTGGCATTTACCAAGATGTCCACGCTTTCCGAACTAAAAAATGAAGATGTGCAGATTCGGGATGCGGCATTACATATCAAGAATGAAAAGACATTAAAATTAGGGGCTGGAAAGACCTTTGACATCGGTGTCCACAAAGTGACACAGAACTGGAACGTCAACAAACTGACTTATAACAACCGACCGGCGTATGAAGCGGGTGCCGCAGCAACTGTGGGAATACAGAAGGCAGGGAAATACCAGTGCGATGTGACTGATATTGTAAAGGCATGGTATGCGGGAGAAGCCAATTACGGTGTGGCACTGGTGGCAGATAATTCTAACCGTTCTTACCAGGCAAAAATAGACCGGAATCCATACTTCACTGTGCATTATGAGGTGGTGGGATTTGAAGGCGCTGTGGAGCTAAAAGAATCTGTTCCTGTTACCCGGTCTGTGATTACAGCAGGACAGGAGAATTACTATTACTTTGACACCAAGCCGGGCATTGCATATGACATTTACGCCGATTCCTCCATTGACACACAGGCAACCATGTACGACACAGCTAAAAATCAGGTTGCCTATGACGACAATTCCGGATTGGATAACAACTTCCTCTTTACCGGAGCCTATAACGGACGGAAATATCTGAAAGTCAGCGTCAAAAACAAAGGAACCGGGGATTACACCCTTACCCTGAAAAAGCGTTTTGCAATTCCGGAACCAACGGGAATCAAAGGACAGGATAAGTATACCATCACCTGGAATGCGGTAGAGAACGCCAAAGAATATCTCGTCTGCGTTTACGATGGAGGAAAGAAAATCAGTGAGGTGGTTGTGACAGGTACTTCCTATGATTATGTTTATACCAATGAAACGGCGGGAAAGACGCTGGGATTTACTGTTGCTGCGAGGGAAAATGCTTCCCTGACAGGAGAAACATCCCGGATGATTTATAATACGGACAGCCAGTCTGAATGGGTATATACTACACCAATGCAGGAAACAAGAAAAAATGGTTCAGCGGCTACGCTGGATAGAAAGATCTATGTGCTTGGCGGGGAAAATGCTTCCGGTTCTCTGAATACCTTTGCGGTTTATGATACAGAAAGAAAGACATGGGAAAGTCTGCCGGCATACCCAGGCACAGAAAGCGGTATCTGTAAAGCAGCCATGTTTGCATACAATAACGAAATCTATGTCATCGGCGGACAGACAGATACGGGAGTGACGGCAAAACTTCTCAAATCTGTGTATGCTTATAACATAGAGACCAGACAGTGGCAGAAAAAGGCGGACTTGGCAGAGGGCAGAACTAATCTGGCAACAGCGCTCAGCAAGGATAAGGTTTACACATGGACAAAGGCAGGTACCACGGATAAAGCAGAAATTTATGACATCAAAACCGATATCTGGGAGACGGCAGTTCTGCCGGATACCAGTGCGGTCATTGCTGCAGCAAGTGTGGATAACCGTGTGTTTGTGTTAAAAGAGGACGGAGAGAAGATGTTCTGGCAGGAGTATCTCCCGGAGGACAATCTCTTTGAGGACGCCGGAACCGTGTGTCCGTTTGCTGCTTCGGATATCTATGGTACTCCTGTAGTAATCAGCGGAAAAATCTATATGGCAAAAACAGAGGAGACAAAGGAAGTTCTGGTGTATGATGCTTACTCTGATGAGTGGAACAGAATTTCTGATATGAACCTGACAAAGAAGGATTCCATGCTGGCCGCTTCAGGTAACGACATTTACAGCATTGGCGGAGAAATGGCAGGCTTTGGTGTTCTGGATACGGTAGAGCAGTATACGGTAAAAGTACAGACCACCACAAAACAGATGGCAGTGAATGAGGGAGAATCCTATGAATTACAGGTAACTGCTGGGAACTTAAAAAAGGGACAGGCAAAGATCGTCACGGTAAACGTCAACCCGGAGGAAATGGAAATCCAGAACGCATCCTCTTTTGAAACAGAGGACGATCTGAAAGAAGGGGCAGACGGCGTTACCTTATTAAAATATCAGCCGAAAAAAGGCGTAATCGTGCTGAAACTGACCGGAAGTCTGGAGCGGGGAGAATCGTATGAGACTTACCAGTCTATCCCAGTGGAAGCAAAGATAACCGGGAAAACAACAGTAGAGATTACCTTGACAGAAGGAAAGTAATAATGAGGGGATTCGTTCGTTAGGAAAAACATAACGGGCGGGTCCTGTTTGTCGTGCAGGAAAGATACAGAATCCGGAATGGGGGTATATTCATTGAGGAAACCAAAAAGAAAAGAAATCGGAATTGCAGCAGCCGTAGTGCTTGTCTTATGTTTGCTTGCGGGAACCAGCATAATCATAAGGGATCATCAAAATCAAAGGAAACCGGACGAAAAGAAAGAGGAAGTCTATCAATCCCTTTCGGCGACGGACCGTGAAACTGCTGATCTGTATGCGGAACTTTATGAAACGGACCGGGAACAGGTCGCAAAGATACAGGCGGAAACAAAGGACTGGGAGCAGACCGGCAGGAAATTGGAACAGGATTTTTTCACCATCCCGGAAAATACCAAGTACCAGATGGAACAGGAAGGCTACAGTCTGGATGATCTGGAACAGGCAGAGAAACTGTCCGTAAAAACCGGACGAAAAGCCATCGAGTTAGCAAAGGAAAAGGGAAAAACATCCGAAAACAGGCAATGGTCTGATGTGGTGAAGGATAGTGAGATTCTCAGCACGGAAGAACAGTTGGGATTGTCAAAGGAGCAGATACAGCAGTTAAAAGACAAATCCCTCAGTAAAGAGGAACGGATAGAAGTGGCGGTTCTGTTATTGAATGAGACTTATAGCTTTGGGGAAGTGCTGAAAGAACTGGATGCGGGGAAAACAGTGGAAGAATTAGAAAAATAAAATTCTGATTGATAGCTGATAGAGTAAGAAAGGAGTTTGAAATCTATGAGAAGATTAGGAAAGATGTTGTTTGGAGCAATAACCGTTGCTGTGATAGGTGGAACCGGTTTGTGCGCAAACAGTAGTATATGCCGGGCGGCAGGAGAAAACCTCACTGTTGGGGAGGTGTACAATACTGCATTGGAGGCATCCTATGGCGATACCTTCCGCGGTGTATATGAAAACTATCTTGCCGGCTCTCCGCTGGAAGCAGAGAAAGCCGATGGTGTAGACACAGCCACCGGGCATCTGATGCTTTCCCGGAATGACCTGTCACTGGAGGGGACAGGCGGCATGGATTTTGAACTCAACCGCTACTATGACAGCAATGAAGCCAATCTTGGTCATGCTACGGTAGAGTATTTAGACGAAATTTCTCTGGATACGGTATGGGTACATTATAAGGCAGAAGATGGAAGTGATCATAAAATAGTGGTAAATACTGCCTTGTTGGAAAAACACAAAAATGCATTGAAAAACCTTCTGGTTACTTACACTAAAGGAGAAGTGCGGAGAGATGAGGAAGTTTCTGAGGATACCCAGCGCACAAAGATTGTCAGCAACGAAGGACACAATGTCTATGGTCTGGCAAGCGGCTGGCGGTATGATTTTCCCTGGATAGAAACCGTCACACTGAAAGAGGAGGAAGGCTGGGGCAAAGAAGCCAAATACCTGCATTACGGAAGTGCGGGAGTGATGAATATCGAGACAGAAAAAGACAATGACAACAGTTGTTATCGTATCAGGGGGTTGAAGGGTTATAATTACGATGATATTAAACTGGAAGATTGGAATAAGACGGTAGACGGTATCGCCTGCAAGTACCTTCTTCGTGACAAAACGGGACTCCGTACCTATTTTAACGAAAATGGAGTGGTTGTGTTACAGAAAGATGCCCATGACAACAAGATTATTTATACATACACCGACGAAATTTACTTTAGTAAAATCACAGATTCTGTCGGGCGGGAGATTGTATTTCATTATCAAGAGGATGATGGGGAAAAGACGCTGGCATCAGTCACTGTCCAGGGGAAAACTGTCGAGGGAGGCGTGTCCCGGGAAACCATTACTTATGAAACGGAGGAGAAATCCTATACACCCCTGCATGGTGACCGGCTGCATGGTGTAATCCTTGTTGGTGCAACAGTGGACGGCAGTAAGGAAAAATACAGTTACAAGACTGTGGAGCGGCTGGTCAACACTTCCGGCGCCGGAGTAGCGTCACAGCGAGTTTCCACTAACCAGAGTTATCTGCTGACCAAAGTAACCGCAGACGGAAGCGAACAGCACTATGAATACCGTGCCTGCTCCCTACGGGGAGAAAAGAAATCCGGAACCGACCAGAAACGAGACGTGGTAACGGAGCAGTTCTATGTCACCAGGGAGTATGAGAAGGATACGAAAACCGGAAAAAAATCAAACGGAATCAAATATGATTATTTCCAGAAGCAGGGGAACAGTCTGATTTCCTTTGCTGATTTTCAGGAATCACAGGATGAGGTTTGGCAGTATGGCAACAGCGGATTAAAGACGGTAACCGTAGTCAGTACTTTCAATCCCAACAAATATAAAACCAACGGAAAGTATTACGATTATAAGTATAAGAAATCAAAAATTAATTCGGAAAATCTTCATCTGAAAAGCAGCACAAAGAAAAATGTCAGTGTTTGTATCTACAATGAAAACAAGCTACTGGTTGACCAGGTGGATTATGGACCAGAAAAAGTGGAAAGCAGCTACACATATGACAGGGATGGGAATGGTTCTCTCGTTACATTAGAAACCAGCAAATGTTATGGTAAAAAGGGGAGTGGAAAAGTCACTTCAAAGCAGGGGTATACCTACGACAAATACCGGAATCTCCTGACAGAAAAATCGCCTAAGGCATACCTTGCGAAAAATAAGGGAAAAGAATATCTGCACACAGTAACATATGCTTACTACAATACGGATACTGGCTATCCGGCAGGGGACAAGCCTTTCTGTTTGTGTACTCTGATAAGGCAGGAATTCTATGATTCTGTAAAGACAAAAATCAAATTGGAAAGCAAGATAACTTCTAATGGCATTGACTATAGTAGCATCTCCGAGCAGAGAAGTGTTAATGGCACTGCCTATAAAACGATATCAAAAACAGATTTCCAATACGATGCGCAGGGAAATGAAACTCAGGGAAAAGTTTTTCCAACCTATGGCAGTGACGGGGAAAAGGAAATCATCCAGAATAATTATACATATAATGTGCTGGGACAGCAGACTAAAAAGAATGTTACGCTGAATTCTGAAAAAAATCCAGCGTCAAACCGAACATACACGGAAGAAGAGACAGTATACGATTCTTTTGGAAATTGCCTGTCTACCACAGACAAGGATGGTCTTGTCACAAAAACCTCCTACGACCCAGAAACTGGAGACAAAAAAGAAACTATAGAGGCAGTGGGGACGGAGTATGAATCCAAAGACAAGGGATATGTATCCACGGATGCCTTGAAAACCATGATGCTGGATGAGTATGGTCGCACCTCTATTGACATACAGGATGCTTTTGGCAATACAATCATCAGCAAGGATGAAGCATCCGGTACATGGACAGAAAGTGTTTATGAATATGGAACGGAAACTGGGGGACAGGAAGACGACCCGGACTTAGAGCAGGAAGAAAATGATCGTTTGCTGGAGGAACGGACGTATACATTCCAGCCCGATGAAAAGAAATTTATTGTTAATGAAGACGGCAAAACGATTCCTAATTTTTATATTACGGGCAGAGGAAACAAAGTCCTAAGTGGCAGTAAATATTTTTATGATGACCTAGGTGAACAGATAGGCAGTGCCAGTTTCAGCAATGGGGAACTTGATGCAAAACACTGTACTTCATGGAACTTTACTAAAGAGGACACAGAAGTCATTGGTGAGGAGGATGTCGCCCAGACGATTACTACCAGTTACAGCAAGGAACTAAATCCATCAGCATATCAGTCGGAGGTGGATACGGACAATTATTATGACCAGTTTAATGATGACGTGCTGAGCGAGAGTATTACAAAAACTGTGGCAGACGCAGAAGGAAACATCCTGTCCGAGACAAGAACAACCATCCGGGGAAAAAACCGTTCCGAGGTTGTTTCAACATATGAGACAGACAATTTTGGAAGAAATGTCAAGGAAAACATAGTTACGAAAAAACAGCAGGATGGTAAATGGCTTCCAATCTACGAGACACAGACTCTGTTTACTTATGATGATAACGGAAATATCAGCCGGACAGAGACAAAGAGCCGGAAAGAGGGTGAGGCAGATTGGCAGACACAGATTGTAAAAACAGACTATGACGACCAGGGAAATGTCACAAGGGAATATACTCCAAGGGGTGCGAAAGAAGGAGTTTCCTCAAACTACACTTATGATATTCTTGGCCAGATGATAAAGGCAGAATATCCATTGGAAAAGGAAGATGGAAACATCCATTACCAGACCACCATTACAGAGTATGATACCGCAGGAAATGTTATAGCACAGAATAACAAAATAGACGCTGACAGGACAGCAAGAACCGAGTATAGTTATGACAAACGGGGCAGTCTTGTTATGGTAAAAAACTGTATGGAAGATGGAAAAGCACAATATGTCCAGTATGTTTATGATATCATGGGAAACAAAGTGCGCCAGTTTGCCGGCATGACCAGCCCTTTAACCATATCCGTCTCCGAAATATCCGATAAAAACGGAGAAGCTTCTGGTAGCGAGACAGAAGTAGGAAATGCAGCGAAAGGAAGTGAATCCGGAGAAACGAGAGAGGAAGCAGATACCTTTTCCTATGCAGGAAAAATTTACCGCCTTACTGTCTATGGAAAGAAAAAGACGGACACTATTGCCGAGACAAAGTATGAGTATAATGAGAAAAATGAACTGGTGGCACTTATTGACCCGGAGGGGAGAAAAGAGAGTTATTCTTATGATGAAAACAGCAATCTCACAAAAACCGTAGATAAAAATGGCAATACCCTGAAAAACACCTATGACTATCAAAACCGCCTGACGGAGATGGTGGCAAAAGAGAAGAAGACAGGGAAAGAAACCGCTCACACTTATACTTACAATGCCTATGGGGATGTGGAAACCCGGGATGATACCAGATTTAGCTATGGTGATGTGTCTGGGCAGGTTACTAGAGAGACAACAAAACTTACCAAGAATAAGGACATTGTCAAAAGTTATGCCTACGACAGTGCCGACAATAAGTCTGCCTTTGATGTGACTATAGGCGGGGAAAATAAACTTTCTCTCCGCTATGCTTATGATGGGGAATCCAAACTGGCTTCCGTTACCGATGATAAAGGTAATCAGATAGTGGGATATGCCTATGACGACAATGGTAACCTGTCAGAGAGGAAAGTGTCGGGAAATAATCTGACCACCACTTACACCTGCGATTACCAGAACCGCCTGACAGGAATGAAGAACCAGACGGGCAGTGCCGGGGTGGTATCTGAGTACAGCTTGGAATACTTAGAAAACGGGCAGAAGTCCAAGGAAGTTTTTTCGGTTCTTGACAAAGATGGAAAGAAGCGAAGCAGCACAGCCGCCTATACCTATGATTTGCTGGGACGTATCAGGAAAGAGACCAGAACCGAAAGCGAGGACATCACCTATTCTTACGACAGTAATAACAACCGTAAGGAAATGAAGGTGGGAAATAAGATCACTGCTTACCGTTATAATAAAAATGACGAACTGCTCCGCACAGACACCTTAAATACGAATACGGAGGAGGATTCCGTTGTTATCTATAAAAATGATAAGAACGGAAACCAGCTTGCCACGGTCAACCGTTATGAAATCCCAAGCGACAAGAAAGACAGCACGTATATTGATATCGACGTAACGTTGGGAGATAATCGTCTTAATGAAAATGTAGTCAATTATTACAATGCGCTAAATCAGTTGACACAGACGCTTACGAAAAATTATAAGGTAAACTATACTTACGATGCCGAGGGACTGCGTACTAGCAAGACTGTGAATGGAGAAAAAACAGTTTTTGTCTGGGACGGGGATCAACTGGTAATGGAACTCTCTGACAGTGGCAAGGTACGGAAGCGGTATATCCGTGGAATTGATTTGATTTATGCCGATAAAGGAATAGACAGCACCTCTGAAAAACAGTATTATATAAAAAATCCTCATGGTGATGTGGTACAGTTGACGGATGAAAGTGGAAAAATCATCAAGACCTATGAGTATGATTCTTTTGGCAATGAAGTAAACCCAAATACGAAGGATGAGAATCCATTCCGTTACTGTGGGGAATACTTTGACAAAGAAACGGATTCCATCTATCTCCGAGCAAGGTATTACCAGGCGTATCTGGGAAGATTTCTGACGAGGGATACTTATACAGGGGAAGCAGATGATCCACTTAGTTTACATCTGTATACTTACTGTGGGAATGATGGGGTAAATAGGATAGACCCGAGTGGGAATGTCTTTGAAACAATACTGGATATTGCGAGTATTGGGCATAGTATTTACTGTCTTGTTACTGAACCATCATGGGAGAATGCAGCATATTTGGCATGGGATATTGGAGCAACTGTTGTTCCTGGTGCACCTGGTTCTTATGTAGGAAAAGCTGGTAAGGCAATTTCCAAAGTGACCAAGAGTTCAAAAGCGGTACAAAAGGGTGCAAAGTACGCCAAGAAGGCAAAAACTGCTGTATCGGGTGCAAAAACGGTAGGAAAGCGAGTCGTTAAAAAATCTGCAAAGGCTATAAAAAAGCGGGTTAAACTTAATGGAAAAAATTTACCTTCTCGTACTAAGAGGGCACTAGATAAGAGAGCAAAATCAAAATATAGAAATGCAACAAAAAATTCTTTTGTTATTAGCAATAAAGGTGAAAATGTAAGAAAGGTAGATTTTTTTCATGCATTGAACGGACATGCTAAAAATAAGCATTTATTAGGTGATAGTAAATATAGTCTAAAAAAATTAGATCCTAAAGGTAATGTAGACAAATGGATTGAAGAACTAAATAAATTAGCCACTTCTGGAAAGGGGACATATAAAAAAATGTCAAACGGGACAAAATTGAGAATAGATGGGAAAATGAAAAAGACAGGAGGGGGTGGATACATTAAAATTGGAGTTGATTTGTTTAAGAAAGACGGAGCAAAAAAATGGACAGTATCAACAATTCGCACAAAGCAATAATTATTAACGAGGAGATTTGTAATGGCATTTTTGTTCAATAAAGAAAAAAATAAATATATTGAGTTAAATTTATTTACTACAAATGAAAAGGATTGGATCGCATATAGTATGTGTGGTGGAAATATATATCAACAAACAAGGAAAGAGTTGTTTAGATTAGATAATGAGTATTTATATTTTCACAATACTGTATATGAAAACGAAATAGAAAAAATTATTAATGGTTTAAGCAACATAAAAGAGTCATGCCGTTATACATTTGAGCCAGTAGACGAAGGTGAGTTTCGACTTGAATCTGACTATAAGGATAATGTAGTGTATATAAAATGCACGTTTTATATTGTTGATATGATGGAAAACGAAGGAATTGAAGACAATATATTTGTGATAGAAACAACATACTTTATGTTGTATGAATTTTTAATACAGTTAAGAAAGGAATATAACATGGTTAAATAAAAACAGCAGGGAGGAAGTATTACAGCAAATGGTGGTGAAGATGGAGGCGCTGGAATTGATTGTTCACTAGGAAGTGTTGAAATAAGTGGAGGAACTGTAACAGCAACTGGAGGGATCCTCTTTTGAAACAGAGGATACGCTGAAAGAAGGGGCAGACGGCGTTACTTTATTAAAATATCAGCCGAAAAAAGGTGTAATCGTGCCGAAACTGACCAGAAGTCTGGAGCGGGGAGAATCCTATGAGACTTACCAGTCCATCCCGGTGGAAGCAAAGATAACCGGGAAAACAACGGTAGAGATTACTCTGACAGAAGAAAAAATAATGATGTGGGGATTCGTTCGTTAGGAAAAACATAACGGGCGGGGCCTGTTTGTCGTACAGGAAAGATACAGAATCCGGAATGGGGGAGTATTCATTGAGGAAACAAAAAAGAAAAGGAATCGGGATTGCAGCAGCCGTAGTGCTTGTATTGTGTTTGCTTGCGGGAACCGGCGTAATCATAAGTAATCATCAAAATCAAAAGAAACCGGAAGAAAAGAAAGAGAAAGTCTATCAATCTCTTTCGGCGACGGACCGTGAAACCGCTGATTTGTATGAGGAACTTTATGAAACGGACGGGGAACAGGTCGCAAAGATACAGGCGGAAACAAACGACTGGGAGCAGACTGGCAGGAAATTAGAACAGGATTTTTTTACCATTCCGGAAAATACCAAGTACCAGATGGAACAGGAAGGCTACAGTCTGGATGATCTGGAACAGGCAGAGAAACTGTCCGTAAAAACCGGACGAAAAGCCATCGAGTTAGCAAAGGAAAAGGGAAAAACATCCGAAAACAGGCAATGGTCTGATGTGGTGAAGGATAGTGAGATTCTCAGCACGGAAGAACAGTTGGGATTGTCAAAGGAGCAGATACAGCAGTTAAAAGACAAATCCCTCAGTAAAGCGGGACGGATAGAAGTGGCAGTATTGTTGTTGAATGAGACCTATACCTTTAAGGAGGTGCTGGAGCAGTTAGATACCGGGAAAACGGTGAAGGAATTAACCAAACAGGAAGCAAAATAAAACAAGAACCGTGTAACTTTTATAGTGCTTAGTTTTACTATTGATAGTTATGTGATAAATATAAATGATTAAGAGTACAGAAAAAGGAGTGAATATTTATGGGAAAGATCCAAAAGATGATTACAGGAGTGGCAGTCACATTTTTGTGTGGTATGGCGGGGGTTGTTAGTAGTATCACCTGTCTGGCGGCAGGAGAATCCTATAACACGGCAACCGAAGCTGCCTATGGAGATACCTTCCGGAGCGTCTATGAAAACAGGCTTGCAAGTTCTCCGTTAGAAGCGGAGGAAGTCGATGGAGTGGATACTGCTACCGGTCATCTGATGCTTTCCCGTAATGACCTGTCATTGGATGGAACAGGTGACATGGACTTTGAACTGAACCGCTACTACGACAGCAATGAAGCCAACTTAGGTCATGCCACGGTGGAATATATTGAACAGCTAGAGGTGGATACCCTCTGGGTTTACTACACAGCGTCAGACGGTTTCCAAAGGCGTATTGTCGTGAATGCGGCCATCTGGAAAAACCATAAGAATGCCTTGAAAAACCTGTTAGTGAAATACGAAAAGGGCGAAGGCTGGAAAGGGGTATCCGTTAATGGCGAAAAGCACTATGAAAATGATACCCAGCGCACCAAGATCGTCAGCAATGAGGGGCACAACGTCTATGGACTGGCAAGCGTCTGGCGGTATGATTTCCCGTGGATTGAGACTGTCACATTGACTGAGGATGAAGGCTGGGGAAAGAATCCCACTTACCTTCACTATGGCAGTGCCAGGGTCATTTACATCGAAACCGAAGCGGATGACGCCACAAAGACCTATTCCATCAAAGGACTGGAAGGCTACGATTATGATGATATCAAACTGGAGGACTGGGATAAGACCGTAGACGGCATTGCCTGCAAATACCTTCTCCGTGACAAAAACGGACTCCGTACCTATTTCAATGAAGACGGTGTCATTGTGCTACAGAAAGACGCCCATGACAACACCATTACTATAACAGCAACGAAGCTGGAATCGGTCACCCAACGGTAGAATATCTGGATAAAATTGATGTGGATACGGTGTATTTACAGTTTCAGACACAGGGCGGGGATACGCATCAGATTATTGTGTGTACTTCTCTGATTAACAACCATAAGAAGGCACTTAAGGATTTATTGGATCTATCGGCTTATTTTAATATATGGAAAAAATTAAATATGGAATGGAGGTGAAACAATGTCATATATCAAGCCAGAACTGGTTGCAAAAGCAAAGGAAATGGACTTGTTGACCTATCTGAAAAACTATGAACCAGGACAACTTGTCAAACTGTCAGGTGGCGAGTATTGTACGAAGGAGCATGACAGCTTGAAAATTTTCAACGGAAAATGGTGTTGGTGGTCAAGAGGAATCGGTGATTCCTTTTTTGGAAGCGGTAGAAATTATTTTAGGACAGGCGGCAGTCAGACCGCCTGTCCTAATGCCACAGAAAGAAAAAAGGGAAAGGGGAGAACTTATCATACCCAAAATGGTTGCAAGTCCTACGACAGCATATTGGTATCTGACCGAACAGCGTATGATTGACTGGAAAATTGTCATGGATTGCTTTAGAAAAAAGCTGATAAAGGAAACGGAGAATCATGAGGTTGCTTTTATTGGATATGACGAAAATGGAGTAATCCGATGTATCAATTTAAGGGCAACAGATGATTCCGATTTCAAAAAAACAGTATATGGTTCGGACAGGCAGTTTGCTTTTCGGCTGGTAACGGAAAAAATCTTGTTCTTCATTTATACGAGGTAGCGATTGACTTACTTTCTTACCTTACCTTATTGAAAGAACAAGGAGTAGATTACAGGGATGGCAATTATATTTCGCTGGGAGGAATTTATCAGCCCAAAAAAGAAATTGAAAAAAGTACCGTTCCGGTTGCTTTGAAACGGTATCTTGCAGAACACAAAACAACGAAAATCATGGTATATTTTGATAATGATTTTGCGGGTAGGAAAGCGGCCGAAACCCTGAAAATTATATTGCTGGAATATGAGGTGAAAAATTATCCACCACCAAAAGGAAAAGATTATAACGATTATTTAGTTATGAAACGAGTAAGTGAATTAAAGAAAAAATCAAGGGAGGTCTGTCGATGAAATATTTGGCGGATTCCAGAGCAGAAGCTGAGGAAAAAGTAGAAAACGATTGGAATAATCAGCAGTATGTTCTGGATAATAAACATTTTGTAGGGGCGGAGTTTCATGCGAGAGAGACGGAAAGAGAAACAATAAAAGTCCTGCTAATTAAGCCCAATGTCAAACCGGAAGTCGCATATATCGGGACAGAATTGAAGGATATGCAGCGGGTTGTCGGTGGGTATATACAGGAGTATTAACCATTTGACGATGAAGCAGCGGTTGTCTGTAATGATGAGGGAAAATAGACGGGCTGCCATTAAACCGGGCAATTTATTCACAAGAAGGAGAAATGATTGATATTATTGCAGGAACATTTTTTATCTGTGATGCACCGATAACAAGTGAAACTTTCCAAAGTTTATCAGATGAACAGATAAAAAAATATGATAAGATGTTCCGTGATCTGGAACGTTTTTACAGAGTGGGCGATGAAATTAAGGTACAAAAGATAAAATCTTCGAGGGGGATGGAGAGGTAAGTTTCAGGTTGTTATTATTGAAAACATGGTTTAATAGAGCAAGGTTTCAAGCGGGCAGGAGAGATGAGGAGCAGTATGTACTATACCCGCTTGTTAGGGGAAACCCCTAATACCCACTGAAAGAGCTAGACAAGAAGAAGTAAGTGATATATTATTAAGAAAGATAGAGACTAATTTGTAGTATTGTATTGGTAATCTTAGTGGATAGGAGTGTTTGACATGGTATCGTTTTTTGGAATTATTGCATTTGTGGCTGCAAGTTATGGTTTGTATGCTCAAATTCATAAAAAGGAAATAGCACAAGCAGTTGCTGCGTATATTGTAACGGTTTTAACTATAATTATTGCTGTGGTTTCTTTTCAAAATTCTCCGAATACAACTCTCGTTGAACAAGAAGATATAGCCAAAGAAAGTGCCAAACCAACCTCAACTAGTACAATTCAACCTGTTGACAGTGAAGATGATGGAGAATCAGAGAAAAAACTTAATACCAAAGAAACTAACGAAACAGAAACTATGAGTTTTACTGGTAATAAAATTAGTGGCATTATGGACGGAGAAGATAGTAGAGAAGAACAGTATATGGCTACACAGACAGGAATATACAGGTTTGATTTTGATATAGATGATGTAAATAAAGGGTATTGCTTTTATATATTAGATTCAAAGCAAGAAGAAGTACAAAGGGGATATAGTTCTGATTCAGGTATTAATGCTTATATGGAAAGTGGTATGGAATATACATTAGTAGTAGAACATAGCGAACAAGAGGAAGAAGTTGAATATTGTATATCAATTCATTCGCCAGATGGAATTGAAAATATTGAGGGTAAATCAATTAAAGGTGAAATTAGTTATATTGGTCAGGAAAAAGAATATATATATTCAGCACAAAGATCAGGAATATATAGGTTTGATTTTGACATAGATGATGTAAATAATGATTATGTTTTTCAAGTTTACGATTCGAAAAATAATGAATTGTTATATAAAAATTTCTCTGATAAGGGTGGAACAATAGAATTAACCAAATGGGATATTTACAAAGTTAAGGTAGTGCAAAATGAGGGGATGCCAAAGTATACAATAAAAATAGGAGTACCTAATAAAATTAAAGATGTACAAGAAGATAAAATAACAGGAGAAATAAAGTATAATGACCAAACAGATACATTTAATTATACCACACCGAGAACGGGTGTATATAGATTTGATTTTGAAATAGATGATGTAAATAATGAATATGATTTCAAAATTTTTGATGAGAAAAGAGAAGAAATTGTTAATACCTATTCTTCTAACGAAGGTAAAACTGTGGAATTGCAAAAAGGAAAGAAATATGAAATTCAGATAGGTCAGAATACAGGATTTGCTAAATATGCCATACAAATACATATTCCTAATAAAGTTTACACTATAAATAACAATGTTATCAGTGGAAGTATAAGTTATATTGATCAACAAAATGTATACTATTATACACCAAAAAGGACTGGTACTTACGGTTTTAGTTTTGGTATTAACAATGCCGAAAATAGTTATAGAATATCTTTGTTTGATTCTAAGAATGAAGTTATTTTCGATACATATAGTTCTAATGAGTGCAAAGAGGTGGAATTAAAAAAGAATCAAAAGTATAGATTGCATGTAAACTATTCACGGGGATTTGAAAAATATAAAATTTCAATAAAGCAAATTTAGCTTACATAGCCATTACGCTAACACCGTAGTGGCTTATTTTTTTTGTGAGGAGGTGAACACATTGCGAAAACGATCTATCCGTGTCGGTGTCCGGTTCAATCAGTCAGAGCACGAGAGGTTTCAAAAACTGGTGGAGGATTCTGGACTATCGCAGGAGGAATATTTACGCCAGTTAGTGCGTGGTGTTGTACCGAGGGATGCCCCGTCACCGGACTACTACAAAATGATGCGGCAGCTATACCACATTGGAAATTTGCTGAATCAGATTGCGAAAAAAGCTCATGTGTTAAATGTCATGGATGTCAAACGCTATGACGAAGCTGTGGCAGAGTTTGAGCAGGCAGTGAAAATAATTACTGAAGCAGTCATTTTGCCAAAGGAAAAGTGAGGTGTCCGATGGCAACAACAAAGATATGGGATGTGAAAGGGTGGCTGGGGAAAGTGGTTATCTATATTGAAAACCCTGCGAAAACAGAGAATCCAGCTTTTTATCAGAAAGCTGATATGACAGAAACACAGGCACAGGGACTGACGGATGTCATTGAGTATGCGGTCGATTCTAATAAAACCGAAATGCAATATTATGTGTCAGCGCTTAACTGTTCCACACTGACTGCAAGAAATGAAATGATGGCGGTCAAAAAACGTTATGGGAAAGAGGACGGGATCGTTGTTTTTCATGGATACCAGTCTTTTGCAGAAGGAGAAGTGACACCGGATATGGCCCATGAAATCGGTGTGCGGTTGGCGGAGGAACTTTGGGGCGAAGCGTTTTGTGGTAGCGTTTCTGATAGTATGAGATAAGATCTTTCCAGTTCTATTCCTGCTGAAAAGAAATGATGCGTGGAAGCTGGTCGATCTTATATTTCTGGTATTTTGGGGAATGTGAGTCGTCAAAGGACTACTGTTTGAGAGGTATGTATCTGCAGATAAAGTTTAATAATTGACCAATAATTTTACGTTGGTAATTGATGTATTGAAGTAAATAAAGTATAATGTCCATGAGCAATGAAATTCTTTCGTGTTTTATTTTTTTTGTGGAGAGAGAGGATACAAAAATGGTAACAGTAGAAACATATATTAAACATAGGAATTGTTTTATTAAAATTGAACCTGATACTGACATAGAATTTATTACTGATGTTTGTTATTTAGAAGGAGCAATTGTAATAAAATATTATACTCAAGAGATTATGGGATTAAAACAATATGATTTGATTAATCATTTGTGGTCATACTTCATAGATGCAATAGATGAATTAATAGAAGGAAAAAGGGAAACGAGTTTTTGGTTTCCTGACCAACCTTTAAATGTGATATTGAGAAACGAAAAAAATAATCGGAATGGACTTTTGATAATTATAGGTAAAAAGACATATATGGTAAAAAAAAAGAATTTTTTTCAGAAATATTATCTGCTGCAGATGTTTTTTGGGAATTATTAGCACAATGTGATGTAAGTGTTTTAGAGAGAAAAAATAAAATACAAGAAATAAGAAAAAAATTATGAAGTTAGACATACAGTTTTCTAGTTTGCGAGTGATATGTATCAGACGAAGGAAAGATATTTGGAACGATGGAAGAAAGGAAACGGAGATTGGAGTTTTTATGAGGAGTGGCTAAATTAAATCTCAAATAGAAAAGGAAACGAAAACAGAGGCGAAGGCTTCATAACATTTAAGGAAAGGAAATTTTGGTAGGGTGACAACCACACGAAAAAATTCCGAATAATAAAAGTATGGTAGTATATCCATGCCGATGTGGAAAAGGATGAATGAGAAAATTATGGAGAAAGTGCTTGATTTTTTGGAGGACAAAAAGCATACTGTGGTTAGGATGTGACGGAAATATATAAAAATGGCAAGGCCAAGAAGACCGAAAGTGGAGAATCCAAAAACAAAGAAAGTGGATGTATGCCTGATGGAATATGAGTACGACAGAAAAAAATATGCCAAGCGTCACAATCAAACACTTGCACAAACATTGCGATTAGAAGTAGAGAAGATGATTGCATTGTTGTAAACTCCTATAGATTCTTTTTTGTTTATTATAATTAAAGAATTCAAAAGGAAGAGTTTTCTATAAGGAGAGATATCGCAGTGAAGACGCCCTGTATAGATTTACATATTCCGATGCTTATGGCAAAAGGACTTCAGTCTATTCAAAGGATTAAAAATGAGTGTTCCAGATCGGATGTAGGATTTAATCTGCGGTAAAACTGCCGTAGGTGGGAACTATAATTCGACGCGTGACACAGTAAGTGCTCCAAAACATAGCGTTACTGACAAATAACACTCATTTTGCTATGATATCAGTAACCAATGAGTGAGCGTTATACAGAGACAGCTTCGGCAGAAACAGCAAGAAGTGATGCGGCAGCAACATCATTACCATTTACAGCAGGGGAAAACGGAAGTTATACGAGATTTATTCAGTGTTATTTAGAAGATAAAGAAAGACTCGATCAATATTTATTTCTGTTAGTTAATATTGGAGCCCGAAATAATGTTAATATTACAGATAAAGAATTCCTTGAGGGAAGGATTAAAATACCAAAAACTGTAGAGGAACAAACTAAAAT
>OGCN01002750.1_pt1 | contig 18384 bp, 12 predicted proteins | sample 1570181 | NCBI WGS metagenome assembly OGCN01 (sample SAMEA4370584, study PRJEB24528) | human gut metagenome | reverse complement strand
ATTCTCCTTTGCTCATGCCTTTTTCCTTCATATCTATAAACTGATACTTGATGCCACGCTCTTTGAAAAAACGCTCTGCTTTCTTCGTATCGTTACATTTCTTAGTTCCAAATATCTGTATATTCATATCAGTATTCCTTTGCTATTTCTTCATCTATTCCATACATAGACTAAATTTTTCAAGATTTGCTGAACTCTTTATCAGCATAACCTCTTCTATCTTACCTGTATGTATATCCTTAAATCCTGCAACCTGCTCGCCACTACAAATGCTGGCTTTGATTACAGGCTTCTTATTTTCCTTGTCATAAGACTGCAACACGCTTTTCTTCTTAAACAGTCCCATCTTGCTCACCTTCTCTCGCCTGTGCCATCAGCACAAGCTTCTCAAATGACTGTGCAAATCTCTCATCATCTTCATTCGCCCGCTTCTTTGGTCCCTTAATATGATTCTTTGAAGACCCCCGTCTTGCTTTCTTGTTCAAATGCCTCTCCATCAACATGCGGTCGATATTCTCATCTGTGTACCATTTGCCAGACTGATGAATTGCATAGGCACCTTTACCAAGAGCCATTGCTGCAACACCATAGTCCTGAGATACAACAATATCTCCTCTGTGACAAATGCTTATCAGCTTATAGTCAACAACATCTGCCCCTGCACCAACCACAATCACTTCACAGTAATCGGAACACAACACATGATTGGTATCGCACAGCAATGTAGTGGGAATATTATATTTTTCAGCAATCGTCTCAACAATGTCCACTACCGGACATGCATCTGCATCTACAAATATTTGCATATTATCAAATCCTAATCCAATTTGTGCAGACGGTCTGCACAAATTACTTCATTCACTCTCAAGTTTTTTCTGTATCCAAGTCATAATCACATCCACAAGATAATCCTGTTGCACCTGACTTAATTTCTTGCCCAGCTACATTTTATGCCATTTTCTGGTACACTCCAGACAACAGGTTGCGGTAGCATGTTGTGCTATAAATACCGGATGGTCTACGCTCCGCTTCGGTCGGTGCAAAGCCGATGTCCACTGGACATCGTGCCCCCTTTGTTATCATAGTCAAAAAATTTCACCTAATCACCTTCCTTCTATTTGTACAGACCTGCTTTCTTTACTTTCCTGATAATGAATTTTCAAAAGCAATAGTTGCAAACACTTTCTCTATTAGGTTTCTGATTTCACGAACACTCTCCAATAGTTCCATTTTTGCATGTAATCTTTCAATTATTTCGGAATCAACGGTAATTTTATATTTTTTACCTATCTCCTCCACAACTAAATCACATATATGTACCTTAGACTCAATGGACAATTCTTCAAAATAAATAACCGCATTAAATCTATTGAAGATGGCTTCGCCTAGATTCTTTATAATTTCCTCACGAGATGTATAGTTTGTCGTGCAAATTATGATTGCATTTTTTAATTCAAGATAGTAGTTAGTATCCTCGTATATTCCATCATCAAATAACTGATAAAATGCGCTATGAAATATTGGATTGGCCTTATCAAACTCATCCAATAAAATCACATCCGACTCACGTCCTAGTAAATCTTTTGCAAAACTCTTTTCATGATGGTTTCCACCAAACAAATAATTTGAAAATTGGTTATTTTGAAACATAGAGAACTGTTGTCTGAACAATTTTCCACCTATTAACTCTGCTAAATATTTAGCAGTCTCCGTCTTACCAATCCCTGGCTTGCCACAGAATAACAAAACCAACGGTTTGTTACGATTAGCAGAAATCGTCCTAGAATAAAGCAATGGCAATAATTCCTTCTTTACAACATTCTGTCCAACTATATGTTCATCATATAATTGATTAAACTCCTTAAGTTTTCTAGGTGTTATATGATTGTATTTTTCATATTCTATCTTAATAATGTTCTTTTCTTTAGGATAGAGAATTTCAAGCTGATTTCGAATCTGCTTTGGCGGATTTTGTAAAATCAGGGTATTAACATCAATCTCTCCTAAAAAATTAGCAAAATTCATAATAACATGCTCTTGAACACCACTATATTCGCCTTCATCTGCAACAAGAATGTCAGCAGATGGTTTCTTGGTGATATCCTCTACCATCTTGTCGGACTCATTATTCTTTGGCATATTAGCAATAAACATTATATTTTTGCGCTTTTGCTCATCTAATTCATTTACTACTTCCGTTAAGTTTCTATAAGTTGAAGGACGATTTTTGTCGAACCATTTTTTGCTCCCGTAATAAATCTTAACCTTATTCACGTATTACACCTGCCAATACAATATCATATACATTGAGTTCGTTGCTCGAAGTCTTTTCCTGACTAGAACCATTAATAATTTCATCTACAGAAATAGTTTCTTGCATCGTACTTGTAGTGACCGTAAATTCATTTTCAATGGAGAGCTGTTCCTTTGTGCATGTTCCAACTTTAACTCCATAATAGACAAGGTTCATTTTCGCAAGATCCGCTAGATGATATCGATTTTTAAATCCTGCGATATTAAATCGCAACACATTTTTAGGTTCTTTTTCATCCAGTAATAACATGGCATAATATCCACGCTCACCCAGAATGGCATCATTTAATTTTTCCATATCTATTGGCAATTGGTCTTTAGGTACAATATTTAAATATGAACTGTACATTCTATATAGGGCAATGGAATTGGCTGGCGCATAGACACCACCAACTCCAAATTTCTTTACGTCTGAATCACCACTTGCCGCAGAAATATAATCTGTCAAAAGCGTATTTTTCAATGTGCTTCCAACAATATTTGAGAGACTTCCTTGTGCATCAGCTTTAATTTCACCAGATAGTGCTGCCTTAATTACATTAAAAAGATTGAATCCTCCTTGTGCTTTTGCATCTATCTCTGCTATTATTTTTGCTATCTTTTCTTTGTTTTCTTCTGTTGTCCAATCAAGACGACCACCGTTTGTAATATCAATATAATCTTGAGCGGCATCCTCATCAAAATATACAACTTTCAGAAACTCAACTTTACTATCTTTATCTTTTTTATTTGCCATGGCTTACTCCACCCCCAATGCCTTGAATACCGCATCCTCTGCACTCTGATATGGAATCAGCTGAAATGCACTCATCAAATCTGGTGGCACAGTTGCAAAGTCTACCATAGAAGTTGCAGGAATCAACACTCTCTTTGCACCACTATCCAAACATACCTGCAGTGCATTGGCCAACTCATCAACCTTTATCATCGTTCCGCTAATACTGATTTCTCCAAGCACTACCAATGAACCTAGTGTAGGTCTTCCAAGTGCGATGGAACATAATGCAATCAATGTAGGAAGTGCAAGGGTGCTTGTCATTCCAGTACCCTGTAAATCCTGGTAGTTGATAATATAATCCTTCATGGTTGTACTGATACTACCACTGATTCTACTGCCATTTGCCTTTAAGAAATTAAATGCAGTATTGGATGCTTCCTTGGCATCCCTATCCGTACCGATGCCAGTACGCTCAAACTTTCCATTTCCTGGCAACATCTGTGATTCCAAGCGGAACACACTAATCATTCCAGACTTGCCATGTGATACAGTATAAATCTGTCCTGGGTTGCAGACACCTTCTGGTATCAGCTTACCACCACCTTGTTCTGGTACAGAAACATAATGCTCGGACATATCTTCCAAATCTATGTATGAGAAATTCACATCATAGAATTCCATACCTCCGAGTTTCTTCAACTGCTCCTTGACTCTTCGTCTCATCTCCAAAGAGATACGAAGAACCTCTTCCAGTTCTTCCTTTGAGAACTTTCCATCTGGGTACATCAGTTTCAGATAACCTCCTACCATCTTGCGGACAGCGATGGTATCTCTCTGATTCAGATTCTTACCCAATCTGAAATATTTATCTAAGACATCACCATACTGCTCCTTACGAAGTTCGCGGATGAATTCTGCAAGGTAATCACTAATGAAACCATAATCATTCGTAAAATGTTCTGGTCTAAACTTCGGAATCTCCCATCCAGGAAGATAGCAATGCATACGGTCAAGGAATGCAGTATCTGTTCCCATCTCTGGTGGGAACGGATCAAAGAGACTTGATGTTTTAAGCAGTACATCCACGCTCTGATTGATATTTCCAACAAAGACCATAGATGCTGATGCAGCCTTTTCTTCCTTGCCTCTAGCAAAAGAACCCGATGCCATGTAGTCCTTCATAATCTGAATGCCATCTTTATCCTTGAAACGAATGCCAGCAACCTCATCGAATGCCACACAATCCCAGAGTCCAACAAGCCCAACCGTCTTTCTTCCCATGTTATAGAACAGGTTAGCAACCGTGGTTTGTCCGCCAGATACAAGGATACTGTTTGGCGAGATTTCTTTATACAGGTGGGACTTACCTGTACTTCTTGGTCCCAACTCACAAAGGTTAAAATTATTCTCTACGAGCGGAATCATTCTTGTAAGGAGCAGCCACTTCTCTCTATCGTTCAGAGAGTCAGGTTCCATACCGATGGAACGGAGCATAACATCCATCCATTCCTCTTTGGTAAATGCACCTCTGCCTGTCTTTAATTCCTCAATGTCAATGTGTGGCATCTGAATTGGTGTCAGCTTTCGGATGCTGATTGGGGAAATATCCTTCTGTTTCTTCTGCTTGGATTTCAGTTCAAATCCATCAGAATCAACGATGCCAAAGTTAGCATCTCCCTCCATTTCATAATCCAGCTGTACGATACACCAAATACCACCACACAACAGTCGATCAAACTTTTCTGGATACTCATCTGCAATTGGAACATTTGTAAGTCCAAGATTGGAGAACTCTGCAAAGAAGCAGTCCTTCTTAATATCCAATCGAACTGTAATCATATCGATAACTGTATGACTGCCTTTCTTACGAAGCTTAGATAATATCTTCTGTGCCTCGTCCGGACGTACAAAATTATCAGCAAGAATACGCTTCACTGTCTGCACTCCATTCTCCACAATTTCAGGATCATCAGAACTGCAGTATTGACCCAACAAGAACTCAAGGACATACACTGGCACATTTGCACCTTCCTTGATTTTCTTTGTCAGATCTTTACGCACAATCTTGCCATCGAAATTGGCTCGTAACTTTTCTTTTATAATTTCACTAGAGCTTTCAATCTGCTCCATCTGTAACACCTCCAATCTTGCATTAACTGAAGAAGTCGAAACTATCTACAGCAAATGCAATATCGATATGGAATTCTTCCTTCTGTGGTGGAACCTCATTACTTTCTTCCACAATATTCAAATAATAGCTTTCTGTCTTACTGTATGCTTGTGACTTCAAATTAAAGCTACAACGGAAAGTTCTGTCCTGTCCATCCGTGCTTACCTTATCCGCAATAATCTTCTGTGTGTCACTAATCTGCACACCATTTGAATCTGTAAAATACAGCAGATAATTTGCCTGACTTCTGTTATCACTTACCGCATCCTTCTGATAGAAATTCAGAATGAATGACATATTTACAATCTTTCTGTTAGCAGAAAGAAGGTTTAATTCAACAGGCTTTGTATCATACTTTCCAGCATTTCTCTTATAAGCCTTAGACTTTGTGCTGACAGGTGTGTAATTCACAACAGGAACAACCATCTCCTGCAGACTGATACCACCATGAACAAAGTTAAGACCGCTGCCACTCTTCTTAATACGAATACTCTCTCTTGGTGCAAATGCATCATATCCTGCATTCTCATCAAAGAACTTCACTGGAAGAAGATAGTCTGGTTTCGCACCTTTCGTTGTAATAAGATATCTTCTGTCAACTTCCACATCTTCACTTGATACTGTGGTCTTGTCCAGCTTATCATCTTCAGATAATGGACTGTATGTATATAAGAATCCGTGGTCTGCAGTAATATAAATTTTTGTCGCATTAAAATAATTCACGGACATATTAACAGCATTTTTCAGTTCTGCAATCGCATCATCACAAGCTGGGAATATTTGCGTTTCATCAGTGTGCCCCATATCATCCACTCGGTTGTGGTAGATATAAATGACGTTCTTATTCTTTCCCATCTCGGAGATTTCTGTTGTCTTCTTCATCAGCAATGCTTTATACTGAACAGCCAAACTGTCTGGATCTGCCTTCTTTAAAATACCATCACGGTAATTGGCATCAGTCGGCTTACCATCTGCATACACACTGATGATTCCGTTCTTATTTTCTGTGGTTAATTCACTATTTGGCAAGAGTGCAGCCATTCCATACTTGGTTACTGTCGGGAAAATTGCTTGACAGTTGCCGAGTTCCACATTGGCTCTGTTCTCTCTGCGAAGTTGTTCTGCCAAAGATGCTGCCACTTCATAACGGAATGCATCCGAGATGATAACAACCACCTTATTATTCGCACTTGCAATTTTGGTTCTATAAAAATCACGCTGTTTTGGAATATCCATGATGTATCCGTACTTTTCCAAGTTATCTGCACAAGCATCTGACCAGTTGTTGCCAAGCTGACCTAAGAACCAGTTCTTATATAGTCCCTCTACCACTTCTGTAACGTGCTTATACAAATCATCAAGCAATGGGTATGATATAGTTAGACTCTTTGCGAAGGCACCATGATACAGTCTGTAGTAGGTGTCCATCTTATAATATTCTTCCGTGTATTCCTTCCAGACCTGCTTTGCCTCAACTGTGTGGAATCCATTAGAATGCTCTTGGAAGAATACCTGCATATTGGCAGCCTGCAAGATACCATCATAATGATTGGCCACTCTGTCATACCAAACCATGGTACGTCTTTTTTCAACCATAGCCTCGATAACTTCCACACGGAAGATATGGTCACCAATCTCCGTCATAATTTCTGTTAAAATGCACTCATTAATACATGGGAAACATTCTGTTTCAGCAAGGTAGCTGATGTCGATTTTCTTGAATCTCTTATAAAGATTCAGTTCTTCTTCCACATATCGTGCAATATCATAAATCTTTCCCTGGTCATCACTATGAAGCCAGTCAGATAAAAAGTCATAACAATAGGACTGATGTGGAATGGAAATAAAACTGTCCAATCCCACAAAATGCTCCATACCCATGGTACGTGTAGCAGCCGTCATAAAAATATGTGCAACAAGTTTTCCAAGCGTAGCTTCCTCTCCGTCACGATATCCTGTGCCCTGTGCAACCATATCCCAGAAAAGGGAATCCATGTTGTAATTTACAAGGCTCTGATATTTTTCGTTCGTATCGTTATCAATTCCCGCTCCGATGACTGCCTTCATAATGCTGTTAGGCTGTATATCCTTGATTCCACAAATAACTGCCATAGAAGCAAGCACAACTTCCTTTGCACTGGTCATGTCATTGTTCAGCTGTGCCACCTTGCCTCTACGCTCTTTACTATTGAAAAACTTTCTGTACTCCTTTATCAGCTTACGAATTGCAGCCGATGCAGGAAGTCCCATCTCACTCATCCAAATGGAATTGAGGTCGGAACGATACTCTTCGCTATACTGCTCCATTCCAATGAGCCAGTTATCATCCGGCTCTGCATAGGAAATCGGACTGTACACCACATAATTGCCCGACTTATCATCGTGGCAAAGCAACTTTTTTACTGCAAAATTGTTTGTCCCAGTCAGTTTAACGAGTGTGGCATTGGATAACACCACATCGTCAACCTTGTCCTCAAATTCTTTATCTTCGTCATACCAGAAGATAATACGCCTGTTATAGAATTCAGGCAAAGGCTTAGCAAAACGGCGGTTCAAATCCTGAACCACTGTTTCTATATCAACATTCGCCATTTTGGTTTACCTCCTACTTTATTTTAGAAGCAATCTTGGCTAACCCAGCACTAATTTCCTTCTCTTTTGCTTCCTTTTTTCTCATTTCTTCCCACTGATCCAAAATCATAAAAATACAATCTCTCACAACCGGGAAATATAAAATGCAGTCTTTCTCACTTAGCTCATGAATCCCTTTACTCACAACTCCGTATAGAGTCTTGTTGGAAGTAAGAAAAGGAGGCAGGTAGTCTTTAAGCATCTCAATTTTTCCTTTAACCTTTGATCTATTAAAGATTTCTACATCTATACTATCACCAGCTTTTTCTCTTGCTTGGCTAAGGATTCTTTCTAAAATACGTCTTAAATAAACATACGAACCAACACCTACTCCACTGGCATACAATCCGATTGCAGTTCCCATTTCACGTCTATCTTCCTCTGTAAGCACCTTATCGTATTCCTTCAGCTTAGGGAATTCCATATCTGCTACTGATGGGTACTGTCCAATTTTTATCATTGTGTTTCCTTCAGTACGCACAACATAGTCGATATGGTGTGTGTTATCCATAGCACAAAAGAAAGGAAATGTCATAACCCTAGTTGCCTCTTCTGTCTGCCAATTAGTCCAATACCACTCTCTATCACGACTGACAGAAATTTGCTCTGATTTTGGTGACATATTTTGAATGCTCTGATGAGATCGTAAACTTTCAGCTAATGATGAACCAAAACTAGCCTTTTCACTTATATCACGCTTCATAAGAGTAATCATAGAGTTCATCCCATAAACTCGCATCTGTCCACACTCTTTACAATAAACACTGATTTTTTCTTTTCCATCAATCAAGTCACATAAGGCATTAATATTATCTTCTGTGATTTCAATTTTGTCATATAGCCCTTGATTAACAAGGAACTCAGCAAAAACATTACTCATAGGCACCTCCTACTTAATCTTTGCAAGTACATCTTTGAAAATCTCATAGTTGTTCTTCACACCATCGTCCAAATCAATACGAATCATCTGATCCGCCAAGTGGTGAATCTTCTCTTCGTACTCACCAATTTCTGTAATCTGTGCCTGCAATGTTGCTTTCTGCTTATCGAGTTTAACCTTTTCACTGCCACTTGCGCCCATAATTCTCTGCTCAATGTCAGCGAGTGCCGTACGGTAACGTGACTGCTGCTCATGAACATAATCAGTACGGATACGAGCAATAGTGTCTGGCTGATAACGATGCATGTAAATCAAACATTTAAAACCATTGTTTTTTCCTGAATCAAACAACCAATATATAGGTCTCTGACCGAATCTTGGATATGAATATTCTGCACAATGATCATTATAAAATTTACTGATAAAATAACTTCTTATAGCATCTTTAGAACTTCCCTTTCCACCAATAGCATTTGAAATAAATTGCAAATTTTCTTCAAGTTTGTCTTCGCCAAACACTTTTTTCACAAAGTCTATAAATTTTGCAACTATGTCATCAGAAAAATACTCATCATCACAAATAGGTATTATGTTATCTAAATCAATTGGATAACTGACATAGTCATCACTATTAATATTTCCACCTGCAAATACCAAGCCTTCTTTATCTAAAGAGTATCTACCAAACATACAACCTATTGAATATGAGATAAATTCTTTTATACAACTTTCTACACTTAATTCTGGAAAATCATTATCTTCAAACGGGTAATCATCAATCATATCCGTTAGTCCGTATATCTCAAATAATAGTTTATTTAACAATATTTCGTTTTCATGCAACAACTTAATATCCGCAGAGTATTCTTCTTTGTACTGCTCATAACAAGTTTCTATTGAATTCGAATTATACGCTAATAATGGATGTTTTTTGAAATCCCAGGACATTTCATGTGAATCCCAAATTTTCTTTGCTAAATCAACACAAGTTTTTACGGTTTTATTGATAATATCTTCATTCCCATAAATAATTGGTATTCTAGACATATCACCTACCTGAGTAGATATTGTAGGATTTAATATATCAATTATTGCCCGTGTGATTTGGGAATTTAAAATTCCTAAAATATAAAGCATCTTGTCTTTAGGTGGAAATCCAGATGAACCCTTTATATCGAATATAAATCCTTGTGGACAGTACCTACTTGTGAATTCGCCAACATCAGACCATGTAATAGATTCTCTAAAATAATATTGTCTATTAATTACACGGTTTTTGTGGTTAAACTTAGGTGCTGCAGTAACATCTATATAATCACATAATTCTTTTCCGTGATTACCAAAATTCACAACAAAGTAATTGTTTCCATACCAACGTCTGGATTCTCCACCTTTGTTATATGGAAAGAATTTTCTACCAGATTCTGCACTTTCATCTTCATTTGCATATCCATATCCGATTTTTGAAAAAGACACCTCTGTCCACATTCTTAAGAATCTGTCATTATTAGTTGTTGCCATTCCCTGTCTTGCTGGCGATATTTTTCCCATCGGTATTCCCAATTCAAAATCTCTATATACCCTTTCGGAAACCCAATAAGATATAGGACATCCTTCTATTCTATGAAAATCTAACGAATTCCTAATATATCTATAATTACACTCTGAACTATTTATCGCACTTAAAACAGCATCTTTCTGAACATCCATGTCTCCCTTAAATCTCTCTAATCTAAGATATGTTCCTGTTTCTTCAGAATTATGATTTCTCAAAACAAAGCTGCAAATATCAACTGCTGCCTCTGAATAAAATGCACCTTTGGCCATATGTATTAATGTACTAATTGATTTTTCATCAATAACCTTTCTGCGAACCTCCTCATATGACTTCGTAAACATCCATCCATGTGGTGTCATCATTCCAGAATATCCATCTTTTTTACAAAACTCTAGGTTTCTGATAATGAATACCGAATATAAATCCGCTTTTGCATTTCTATAATTGTCAAGTACAAACTTTTCCAATGCACTATCGTATTTATTATGATATGGTGGATTGGTACATACAGAATTATACTGTTGTGACAAAATGATCGTAGCTTTAACGAGTTTCTTCAACAGTGGAAGCTCATCATCGACAAAAAGCATCTCCTCAATATTAGGTTCATTCGATAATTTGTAATTGTTCAAGTAATCATATATAGCCTCATAATCTCTTCTTTCAGGCTTTATTAAAGATCCATATTCCTTGGCATTCTTAAAAAGATGAACTATATATTCACACTCTTGAAAATACTCATCGTCAATAAATTGCTTACATAATTGTAAATGTAAATAGTCACTTTCAGGTATAGCAATCAAATTTAACTCTATATTTTTCTTTAAAAACCTCTTATCAACTGAGCAAGCTTTCATCGCAATAGAAAAAGATGCCAATTGATATGCTCTTTCGTCTATATCAATTCCATATAGATTTTTTGAGATAATATTTCTTACAGCCTCAGAATCTGTATATCCCTGTTCTCTATACATTTCTAAATACAAATCAAATGCATAGGCTAAAACATGTCCGCTACCCATACATGAATCAAGAAATGTCATTGATTCAAGATTAATATTTTTATCTGATATACTCTCTTCACTCTCAATGTAGAATGACATTTTCTCCTTTATTTTTGAAGTTGGATGTGTTAGCACATAGTATTTACCAATCGAATTTTCAACCATATATTTCACAACCCAATCCGTTGTAAAAATTTGTGTTGCAGCAGGAAGATTTTCTTTTGATACAGCTTTTTTCTTATGTACATCAACCACCTGTTCATGTTTTACACTAATGTAATATTGATAAAGCCATCCTATAATTTCAACTTGCTCCTTCCAATCCTCTTCATCAATCATACTGATCATTTGATTGATTACACTACCTTCTCGAAGTAGATTATCGGGGAACAGTAACTCTGTATAATCCGAAATCTTCTGGAACATTCCTGGAAGGACCTTGCTTAAAGCATTGCACTGTGTGATAAGAAGGTACTTGTACAGTTCTTCCTCTTTCCTTGCATCATCCTTTAATTCATAGACTTTTTCCATATCTAGTCCATCAATCGTAAGGTCAATGGCATCTGTAATAATCTGTGGTTTGAAATTATTATTGTCATCGGTAAATACACGGGTACGGCTAGGTAGGTATCCGTTCACTTCCATAAATCGAAGCGCTGAGAAACGGTTGAACCATGTATAGGCTACCTCCTCCATAACCTGCTCATAACCCTTGGCACGGATCTGGTCGATTAATGCCTTTCTCTGTGACTTTTCCGATGCAGACATAACTCTTCCGTTTACACTGTCTGCATCATATTCTCCATAGCCTTTTTCTGTTATCTCGTACTGTACGGCTCTTTGACTCACACGAGTGATGAGTTCTCGTCTTGCCCATACTGCAAATTTTTTTATTGAATTCTTATCCATTATGGCCTCCTTAATTCAACTGAATGCCATCGCAGTTCTTCATAAGCTGCTTAAGCTGAGTTCTCATCTTCTCTACATATTCATCCACATCCGATTCGCTTTCCAAACGCTTAGCAGGGAATACCACCTGTCTGTTAAGAGATTTAATAATCTTCTTAGGTTGTGATGGTTTTTCTGTACCATAATTACCAGCAGGCTCTCTCACAGTACTTGGCTGTGGAACTTCCTTTACACGATTAAGCCCTTCAATGCGGTCAACCGTAGTATCCTTGTACTGAATCATTGGTGGAACAAGTCCATCAAGAAGTGCAAGGCTCTTTAGGTCAGCAATCTTTGTTTTGTACTGTGAGTAGAAAGTATCTGCTCTTGTAATGATTTCTTTCGAATCACTGTTGCTGTTACCAGCAGAATGTACAGCCTCCATACACTGTCTTACGATTTCCAAGAGTTCTTCTCTCTTTGCTTCAAGCAATCTGTCATGACCTTCATGTACTGTTCTGATTAAATCGTTAAGTGTTGGAATCTTCATATAATCAAATCCATGGTCAGTCATGGTAATCAGACGAATCTGATTGAGAGCATTATTGGCTTCCTCTTCCTTAGAAAGATAATCTAACTCATTACGCAGGTCATTTACCAACTGTGAAGCTGTATCAAATAACTGCACCTGATTCTTGAAGAAGCCTTCTACCTTTTGCATTTTCTCTTTATTTTCAAACAGTGCATCCTCCTCTGTAAGAACACGGTCAATTAACGCAATGTTGTCCTTATCCTGTGACAGAATACTGTTTACTATAGTAAGTCCATTTGCAACAACCGCCTGATCTGGATAATGACTATTTTTACCGTACATTCCATCCAACGCCTCAAAGTGTTCCTTCTGCTCTCCGAATTTCTTTTTAATTTCTCTTACAAGGCCATCTTCATCATCTGGAACACTCATCATGTCGAAGTAATCACGCATAATTTCCTTTACAGCCTTCATCTTCGCAGCTGTAACGACCTGTCTCTTGGAGATGGATGTTTTGCCAATTTCACTCTTCTTACGGAGCATATCCGGGAGTTTCGGATTATCCGGCTGTATAGTTGCTCCACCATACTTGATGGTAACTTTCTGCTGATAAATAAGCATAGCAGCCACATAAGCAATATCAATCTCTCTCCAACCATAAGGAATAGCTTGATATCTGCTCTGAACATCTGCCATAGAGGTTGGAAGATTTCTTCTATGCTGTGTTTCCAAATATTCTTCCATCTTTGCTGCTGCATCTCTGTTTGGTTCTGTTCCCTGAATATAGGACTTCGCACCACTTAATACTTCCATGACATCAGCATCAGATTCTGCGTTATCTGTAATGAGTTCAAGATTACTATATACATGAGAAACAAGATATTCCAAAGCCTGATCAATCTTAGACTTTGCATCCCCACTCTTAATCTCGATATGCTCACCGTCTACATAGAACTGCGCATTTACAATTGCTTTCTTCAGCTCTTCCAGTGCTTCATCTTCATATTTAGAAGCCTCTTTTTGTTGATTAGCAATTATGTTCTGCACTGCCTTTGAGAGTTCTGTGACATTCTGCTGTTTCACATACTTACGAATTTTCATTGCTTTCTCAAAGTTCTCATAATAATTAGATTCTTCAAGAACGACAATTGCCTCTCCACTGGATGCTGGCATCAGATACAAATCATTTTTCTTCTCAATATCTGTATTTACTGTTATGAATCTAAGTCTCATTCCACCAGTTGGCGCACCAGTCATAACATTATCCACATATTGGTCGAAGGCAAAGTCATACTTCTTATAACGGAATTTTTTTGTAGTATAGATTTCTCCATATATTTTCTGTGAGATACGCTCTACGATATTGGCTGTATCTACAGTGATTACATTTATATCCTCCTGGATACGCTGTTCCTCATCAGTAAGAAAATTATAAGTATCCCCGGATCTTCCGATATAGTTCTGGCTAAGTAATCTATCTAAGGACTTCTTGATTCCTTCTCTTAAGATCACCTTATCTGCACGGATATCGTCAGCCATCAGAATTACGATATTATCAATGGTTCCTCTGATATCGCTATCGATGTATCGGATAAGGTATAACAGTTTCAGTACATCCACATCCTGTGCTTCGATACCGTTGGCATTATCTGCTGCCTTCTGGCAACGCTCAATCACACGGCGGATAGAACCTTCAAGGAATGTATGGACAGTATCATAGAAACGGAAGAATGGAACAAGTGCATACTCATCCTTTTCCTGCAACTTCTGTACTGCCTCTTGGAATCCTGAAAGCATTGAACGTTCTCCACCAGACAGATGCTTTCCAGAGTTACCATGCTTACGAATTTCTGCAAATACCTTCTGCATGATGATGAACTGATATGGTACGAATGGGAAGTTGTTAGCAAACTCTTCTGGTCCACTGAATCCCTTAATATCAAGTAAAGCATCGTCCTTCTTAAAGCTGAACAAATTACGAAGAACAGAATCATTCTGATTGTATACTTCCATAAGTTCTGCCTTGGCTTCTGGTTTCTTCTTAAGGATACGTTCCTGGATGACTTCATCTACGGATGAAGATGTAAGACTAAGTCTTGTTTTGAAACGAGCCTGAATACGGGAGAACTCATCATTGCGAACCTTGATGATTTCGTTGATAGCTTCCTGTCCTGTACAGCATACCCATACCTTACCATTGCATTTTGCACCGAGTTCCTCTACGAGAGACTGCAGATTCAAAAGAAGGTCTGTGGATGTTCCAATATACTGACCAACCTCATCCACCATAAAAAGAAGTCGGAAGTTATCTGGCTTGCTATCTACATAATCTTTAATCTCCGATACAAGCTGTGCAATGCTGATTTCTGCTGTCTCTGTACCATTGAACCAGTTACGAGCAGCTATCTCACTCATACCAAGAACTGCTGTAAGTGTATCTACAACATCGTCCTCAAAGAATGCATAGGCATCTCTGGATTCTACCCAAGGAGAGCCATTCTTTTCTTCAAATACTCTTCTGAATTCATCAGTCTTGCCCTGCTTTGCAATGAACTGCTCCAGCTTGGCCACCTTCAAGTCCTCGCCATATAATCCAAGATGGTTATAGAACATCTTTGCAAACACACGAAGGACAGCAGTCTTGTCCTTATTACTGAAACCTTCAATATCAATATTGAAAAGGATAGTCTCTGTCTCGCCCCTTGTTGCCTTATCAATCATCATGAATGTGGCAGGATCACTCTCAAATTTCTTCCGGAAGAATTCTACGGTTTTTACACCACCAATGCTGCGGTTTTCCAAAATATAAGATAGCATTTTAAGGAAGTGAGATTTACCACTTCCAAAGAATCCTGAAATCCAAACACCCATGTCGGATGTTGGTCTGTCGAAAGAATCACTGTAATAATTAAAAAAGCTAATGAAATGCTTCTTCAGTTCCTTTGTGATTACATACTCTTTTACCTCTTGCTCGATGACTCCCAGTTCATCCTGATCTACTTTGATGACACCATTTATCGGTCTGTTGATGTCCTCTTCAAACATATTTTGAATTATCATAGCTTGGTTTCCTCCGTTCCTATCTCATTAAACGCTCTATAATATGGATTCGGTTTTAATTTATTAAACAGCTTCATATATGAACCATCGAATTTTCCTGGATACATCACAAGGATTGGAATATCCGAGAAGTATGGCTGCAATGCATCCAACAGTGTATGTACTCGCAAGAACGGGAACACATCCCCAACTCCTGTTATGAGAAGGATATCCTCTCCAACCATATGTGGTTCATATTGTATCTTGTCAATAAACGCTCCAACCTTTGCAACGGAGTTCATCTGCTTTAATATAAATTCTTTTCCCTTCTTCTCTTCCATTGCGGGAATGCTGTTTGTGATTCTCTTGTCATCACAGATAGAAAGGAATGTCTCATACAGATTTACTTCAATCAATCTGCAGTTTAGTGATTGGTCAGTCTTTAGCTGTTCCACGAAATGCTGTACAATCATTTCATCCTTAGCATCGTAACAAAACATACGAATATTTACTTCATTGCTTAGACCTTTACCTAATAGAAAATCCTCTTCTTGGATATTTCCACGAAGTATGTCTAAACGTTCCTTAATGTCACTCACCTATCGTAACCTCCTTAAGAAAAATAGTTGAATGCCGCAAGTGCTGCATCATCACCATTATCCTTGATTGCATTCTCAAGTGTTGAGTTCAACCACACTGGATTCAGCTTTGTTGCCTTGGTACTGTCCAAATACTCATTCTCCACAAGCACTCTTGCAAGTATCTGCTTTAGCTTTGTAATTGTGGTATCGCTCCAACTTGCCACCACTTCATCCTGTTCCTGCAAACGAAGAAAAAAAGTGTTCAAGTCTATCCTACCAAAAGAGGTGTCCCTTAAACGGTACTTCTCCCCAATAACTGTAATCATAAAATCCCATACAAGACGATACTGCTTCATCATAGCATACAAGCATATCTGCTTTGCAACATCCGTTGGCTGCGTAGCAATGGCTTTCACAAGTGTCTCATCATCCATGCACTTCAATCTTCTTATACAGTTTTGCGCTATTCGCTTTAGTGACTTCTCCGTAGGATATTGGAACAGATTATCATCAATAATTCTCTGTACCACTTCTTCATCAGACAAGCCTTCTGTCATTAGCTTGGCAGTCGTTCTTACTTCATAAAATAAAAATTGCTCCCTTGTCATACTTGCTGTATAAGGGCTGCTTGTATTAATCTTCAACATCGCTCATATCATCCTCTGCTTCATCGTCTGGCACGAATTCAACCACATCAGCTATGTTGCAATTAAGTGCCATGCATATTTTCATAAGCACTTCCATTCCAACATTCTCGCCCTTTGACAACTTGGTCACGGATGTCCAGCTGATTCCTGCCTGTGCCTGCAAATCTTTCTTCTTCATATCCTTGTCAATCAAGATCTTCCATAATTTTTTGTAGCTTGCTTTCATTATTTTACCTCTACAAAACTCCTAATTTCATTACACTATTTACAAGTACTTGTTGTGGTCAGAACATCTGCTTTTAGTCTATTTACAATAAAATCAGGCAGATATACCACGTCACCTTACTAGTATACGTTTATATCTTCCAAAAAGCAAGTAAATCTCCGTAAATAAAGGAATTATTCTTTTTAAAGTGTTGTAAATCTCCGACATTAACTCCGTAAAGTGAATTTTTAAATTCCAGTTTTCCTACCCTGACCAAAATTTAGTTTTTCATTTGACCCCGACATTAACTCAGGAGTTTGACAGTTGAATTAAAAATGGTCACAAAAAAGGACGCAGGATTTCTCCCACGTCCTCAAAACTATCTGGCTTTATCTTCTCTTACCTTCGATACTTCCTTATGTGCCGCTTCCTGCTTCACCTCATCCACACCTCTAGCCTCAAATGCATCTGCATTATACTGATACTCCTGTGGTTCAGCGACCATCGGTGCGTATACAATCTCTGCTTCCACTCTCTCAGCTTCTGCCATCTCCGGCTCTGTCTGTTCCTGTGCTTTCGCATTCTCCATATGCTTTTCCTTATCAAGCTGCACATTCATAGCCAGATTATCCAGCTTATCAATCGAAGCATCAAGATGTAGCTCCATTGATACAAGTATCTTTTTCACTGCTTTCATAGGTGCAAGAATCGCCTTTGTGATGGAATGTTTCTGCTCCTTCTGTGAGTAATCCACCTCCGGTTTGTCAGCAAAAGTACGGAATGCATTGGCTGCTGTCTGACCAGCTTCTCGAAATCCTTTTGCAAGAAGTGCTGTCTTTGCTATATCCTTATCTGTTGTCTTGATTGCACCTCTTACATTTTCCCGGATATCAAGAAGTCTTTTCTTAATTCCTAAGAACTCAGACACCCTGTATAATGCAGTTCTTCCCTTTTCCTTTGCTTCTTCGACTATGCCCCTAGCAGTAGATTTGACCTGTTCTTTCACTTCAGATAACTGCGACTTTATCTGCTCACATCTGGCATTAAGTCGTTCCTGTGCTTCCGACAATGCCTTTTTAGCATTATTGACAAGGGTATCTTCCTGCATTTCTTTGATCTGGTTCTGCATGTTTGTGAGTTCTTCCGTCATGGAATCAATCTTCTTCTCCAGTCCATCCACATAGCTGCATATCTCAAATACATCATTTGCCTGCTCTT
>OGCN01002738.1_pt1 | contig 18428 bp, 17 predicted proteins | sample 1570181 | NCBI WGS metagenome assembly OGCN01 (sample SAMEA4370584, study PRJEB24528) | human gut metagenome | reverse complement strand
AAAAAGAGCCAGAAACTCCGTCCCTATTGGCTTAAGAAACTCCGTCCCTGTTGGCTTCCCTGCTAGTCACATCTGATACTTTTTCAGATCCACCTTTCCATCTATAACCTCCACACCATCTTCTCTCAAAAGTTCTGCCTGCACATTCGCTCCACCAAACGCAAATGCTCCGGCAAGTTCTCCTTTTGCATTCACGACACGGAAACATGGAATGTGCTCCGGATCTGGATTCTTGTGAAGTGCATTCCCAACAGCCCTAGACATCTTTTCATTTCCTGCCATCTTCGCAACCTGACTGTAAGTTGCCACATGCCCTTTCGGAATCTTTTTCACAGCCTCATAAATCCTTTTCGTAGGGCTGTCTGTCACAAGGTCATAGCTCTCGCCGATCATCTGTTTAATATCCTTGTCTGGAACAGATCCATCCAGAATAATTGTATTCCAATGCTCTTTATTCTGATGATAGCCAGGAATTACCGATGAATACGCTGCACGCCAGAAATCTCTCCATCTAAAATCAGTCTTTACATTCAAGCAAATCTTTTCGTCTTTTTCATAAATCCACAAAAATATCTTTTTACTTGGCTTTACACGGATTACTTGCCATCGTTGGTCTTTGAAGGGTCTGTCTTCATAGCTGTCCTGAAAAGTCAGACCATAGGCAACTGCTTCCTCTCTTGTTTTCATCTTATCTCACCACTCTTTTTTTGTTTACTCTAAGCATAAAGTATATTTCCCAAAATGAACACCCCTTAGAGCAAAATTTGTCACCTATTAGAAATGTGCACCGCAAGGCGCACAGTAAAAAAACAGGGGTACTGTTCACTCCCGTGTCAATCACTACGCTGATGGGCACGGAGGATGCACGTTTTATCTTGAACGGCATCTCGCCCATCGCCAAATGCGATTTAAAATGGTGAGATGCGTTGCTGGTCACAGGTACTGTGAACAGTAACAAAAACAGGAACAATCTCTGCTCCTGTTTTTGTTAACCATATTATATTCTTACAGCATAGCTCCAAAATCTGTTACAATTGCCTGTCCTGTAATTGCCTTTGATTCATCACTTGCAAAGAACAAAATTACATTTGCTACGTCTTCGGCTGTACAAGATGGTGTTCTAAGATTACTATGTGTTGACATCGCACCAATCATATCCGGATCAAGTGCTGCCGGATTTGTTCCTGATGTCATTGGTGTAATAATATTTCCCGGGCAGATTGCATTACAACGAATACCTGTTGCCTGGAAACGAAGTGCTGTATGCTTTGTCACACCTACGATTGCTGCTTTTGATGCTACATAAGCAGCTCCGCCACATCCCTTTACTCCGGCAATAGAAGCAACATTTACGATGGATGCTCCTGCCTGCATCTTCTGTGCTGCTGCACGCATGCAGCGCATAGTTCCTTTTTCATTCGTCTCTACGATACGATCAAGATCTTCGTCTGAGAATCGATCGATTGGTTTCAGTCCTTCCTCAAGGATTCCTGCATTATTCACAAGAATATCTACCTTGCCATACTTTTCAATCACGAGATCCATCAGTCGCTCCGGATCTCCTTTCTTCGAGATATCTGTTGAAACAGCATAAACGTCTCCGCCTGCTGCCTTAATCTCTTCTGCTACTTTCTCCAATGCAGCCTCTCTTCTTGCTGTGATAACAACAGTTGCGCCTTCTTTAGCGAAAATTTTTGCTGTTGCCTCTCCAACTCCTGAGTTACCTCCTGTAATAATAGCCACTTTACCTTTCAAACGATCCATTTCAAAGATCCTCCTTTGTTGTTATAGGTAAAATTATACAATTTTTCTTTCTGTTTTTCAATCTCTTTATATATATTCTATAAGTGCCAATGGGGACGGGGTTTAGTGGCTTTTTTGCTTGCAAAAAAGCCACTAAACCCCGTCCCCATTGGTTCACCCTATTTTCTTCTTCACTATCTTATACCCAATCACACCTGACAAGATTCCAAACACAATTCCACCTAACACATCTGTTGGAAAATGTACATAAAAATATAATCTTGAAAATGCAATCAATACTGCCAAAACTCCTGCAATTTTCCATCCTTTTTTTGCACCTGCCAAATACAGAGCCGCAACGGAAGCAAAGGACGCTGCCGTATGTCCTGACGGAAATGAATAATCATGTGGTTTCGCTATAATAATCTGCACAGCAGTATTTATATCATATGGTCTTGTCCTTGCAATCAGATTCTTCAAGATTACATTGCACAATATTAAATCTACGATTAAGGCAGCCGCCACAATAATTCCTGTCTTTCGAGTCTTTGGATAAATCAACAACACCGCTGCCAGTATGATCCAGATAATACCTGCATTTCCCAAACTTGTAATTACTGCCATAAACTTGTCCAATATTGGTGTATGGATTTTCTGTAAAGCATCCAGAATTTGAAATTCGATTCCCATGTTTCTTATACCTAATTAGTTAATAAATGTTTCATGCAATTTACGCATTGCAAGATCTGTATATTCTTCATCGATCAGAACTGTAATACGGATTTCTGAAGTAGTGACCATCTCTGTATTTACACCGATACTAGCCAGTGCCCCGAACATTTTAGCAGCGACACCGGAATGTGAACGAATACCCGCACCAATGACAGATACCTTAGCAACTTTTTCGTCGGAATCTAATTTTTTAATTCCAAGATAATCTTTGTTGTCGTTCAATAAATCTAATGCGCGAAGAAGGTCTGGTTTAGCTACTGTAAATGAAACAGATTTTGTTCCGTCTTTGCCAAGTGACTGAATCATAACATCGATATTGAGGTTATTCTTGTCTAATAAATTCAATAAACGGAATGTGCTGTCTGGGTCATTTCCAAGTCCGGCAACACGAATTTTAGCTACATTTTTATCGGCTGCTACACCGCTGATTAACATTTTCTCCATTTTTGTATTCTCCCTTACAATTGTTCCGGAATTTCGGTTCAGGCTGGAGCATACTAAGAGTTCCACACCATATTTTTTTGCGATTTCCACACATCTGCTATGGAGGACTTTTGCCCCAAGAGAAGCCATTTCCAGCATCTCGTCGTAAGTAATCTCTTCCATCTTTTGTGCATCCGGTACGATACGTGGGTCTGCAGTATAGACACCATCTACATCTGTATAAATCTCACAGACATCCGCATGGAGTTCTGCTGCTAAAGCAACTGCTGTTGTATCCGATCCGCCACGGCCAAGGGTTGTAATATCCTCATATTTGTTAATCCCCTGAAATCCTGTTACAACTACAATCTTATTTGCATCCAGTTCTTTTCGGATACGTTCTGAGTCGATTCGTTTAAATCGTGCATTCTGATAAGTTGACGTTGTCTGCATTGGCACCTGCCATGCATTTAACGATACTGCGCTGACTCCCATCTGGATCAGCGTCATGGCCATCAACGATACAGATACTTGTTCTCCTGTTGAAAGCAGCATGTCCAATTCCCTTCTGGACGGCCGTTCAGTAATCTGCTTAGCTGTTGCAATTAAGTTATCTGTTGTTTTTCCCATTGCGGAAAGAACAACAACAACCTGACTGCCGGCCTGCTGTTTTTCGATACAGCGTTTTGCTACATTGCGGATGTGTTCCAGATCAGCGACTGAACTTCCGCCAAATTTCATTACTGTAAGCATACTTTTTAATCTCCCTTTGATTCCTCTATAAGCCTTCCGTGAGATGGCAGGCCTAACAAGAAATTTAATACTTGAATAGTATAGCACAATTGATTTCACGGAACAACCGCCGATAAATGTCACCTTCTATTGCACCAATATTGTTACTGTTCACTCCCGTGTCAATCACTACGCTGATTGACACGGAGGATGCACGTTTTATCTTAAACGGCATCTCGCCCATCGCCAAAGGCGATTTGAAATGGCGAGATGCGTTGCTGGTCACAGTTACTGTGAACAGTAACCCAATATTACACACTGACTGCCCCTCGATTTGAAAACAGACTCGAATTGTTCTTTTTCATATTCAACCACACCGGTTATCGGGTCTGCAATTGTAACATGATTCTCATCGTATCCAATCAACACCGCTCCGTGGTCATTCTGGCTCCACTCAACATAATCACCATTTTCTGTATACCACCCACTTGTTTCATAACGATCTGCCATATCTATGGTACACCACACCACCACAGGTGTATCTTCACTTACCCATTGATATAATTTTTCCGGCGATACCCCCTTTTTGGCGATTGCCCGCATCGTGCTTCCATTCTCATCCAAATATTGATTTACCGCTGTAACAATTGCCCCTGTTCCGCAAATGATTCCATTTACAGTAGTAGGATCCCCTATAAAATATTGATTTATATCACTCCCATAAATCTTTCCGTCTTCACCCGTATATATTTCTGCTTCATATAATACTGGTAAATATTGTGTTGCCATCTCTACTTTATCTGCCTGATATCCATAATAATTCAATACCATCGTCATTGCTGTGATCTCGCATCCTGTCGGCAACTCCGGCATCTGGTTTATAATCGGGAATCCCTCAATTATATACGACTTTGGTAACTCTTTTTTTTCACTTTTTTCTTGTGTGCTTTTATTTTTTGAATCTTCGTTGGAATTAACTATACTGATTGGTTTTATACCTTCTAGTATCGCTGTTGGATCCACCCTCTTCAAATTACCGGTATTTTCTTTTTTTATTACAACTTTATTCTCGGACTTTGCTATTGCCGAAATTGGGGAAAGTCCTACAATCCCTGCAATACATGTAACTGTCACTAATATAAAAATGTGACTCTTATTTTTATTCATCTCACAAATGTTACTTCGCAAACTGACTTTCATACAAATGCTTATAAAATCCACCGGCCTGCAATAATTCGTCATGTGTTCCCTGCTCGATAATATTTCCATCCTTCATCACAAGAATCACATCTGCTTCCCTTATTGTAGACAATCTATGGGCTACAATAAAACTCGTTCTTCCTTCCATCATCTGATGAAAAGCTTTCTGAATTCGGATTTCTGTACGTGTATCAATGGATGATGTTGCTTCATCTAAAATCAACATTGGTGGTAAATTTAACATTACCCTTGCAATACAAAGCAATTGTTTCTGCCCTTGCGAAAGATTTCCTCCTTCTTCCTGGATCATCGTATCATACCCTTCCGGCATTCTCTTAATAAAGCTGTGGGCATGGGCTGCTTTTGCTGCCGCTATGATCTCTTCTCTTGAAGTCCCCTCTCTTCCATATGCAATATTCTCTGCAACAGTCCCTGATTTAAGCCAGGTTTCCTGCAAAACCATACCAAAATTTTCTCTCAGACTGTCTCTTTTAATTTCCTGAATGTCATGACCACTGACAATAATCTGCCCTGCATCAATATCATAAAAACGCATCAACAAATTAATCAGTGTTGTCTTTCCACATCCTGTCGGGCCTACGATAGCAATCTTCTGTCCCGGCTTTACCTGCAGATTCAGATGTTGAAGTAACGGAACATCTTTTCTATAAGAAAATGATACTTCTTTTAATTCCAGACTTCCGTCTGCCTGTTGTAAATCAACCGCCTGCTCATAATCAGGGATTTCCGGTGTTTCTTCTATAAAATCAAACACTCTTCTCGCACATGCCGCAGCATTCTGAAGTTCCGTGATAACGCTGGAAATCTCATTAAACGGTTTTGTATATTGATTTGCATAGCTTAAAAAGCAAGATAATTGTCCTACGGAAATATATCCCCGGATTGCACTTAACGCACCTGTAATTCCAACACCTGCATATACAAGTCCATTTACAAAACGAGTGCTTGGATTCGCAATTGATGAAAAGAAAATCGCACGCAGACTAACTTTCTGCAAATCTGCATTTATCTCATCAAATCTTTCCAAAGCCCTTGAACCATATCCAAATGCCTGTACTACTTTTTGGTTCCCAACCATCTCATTAATAAGTGATGTCATCTCTGCGCGCTTCTCTGATTGTGCTTTGAACATCGTATATGTTCTCTTTGCAATAAAGCTCGCAACAAACAATGACACTGGTGTGATTAAGATAACAACCAGGGAGATTTTCACATTAATCGTCAACATAAAGAGTAATGTCCCCACAATTGTAACAATTCCTGTGAATAACTGTGAAAATCCCATGAGCAATCCATCTGAAAACTGCTCTACATCTGTAATAATTCTGCTGATTGTCTCACCATACTGGTGTGAGTCAATATATTTCAATGGAAGTTCCTGTAATTTTGCAAATGCCCTGATTCGAACATCTTTTACTACCCGGTAAGTAATTTTATTATTACATAAATTCATAAGCCATTGTGCCACACCTGTCAAAATGATCACAACCGCATACTTTTTTAAAATCTGAAATACACCGGCAAAATCTACATGTCCTTTTGACAATATCAAGTCAATTGCATTTCCCGATAAGATTGGTGCATACAAAGTCAATGCTACAGAAATTGCTGCAAAAATCAACGATAAAATCAGATAATGCATATATGGACGTATCAGCTTAAAAACCTTTTTCATTGTATCCTGGTTCTTTTTTTCTAACTGATTATTCATGGTCCTGCACCTCCTCTTTTGAAAATTGAGAATAGCAGATTTCCTGATATACCTCACATTGTTTCAACAATTCCTGATGTGTTCCATAGCCAACCATCTGTCCATCATCTAATACAATGATCTTATCTGCATGCATAATCGACGCTGCTCTTTGAGACACAATAAATACAGTCATATTATTTGTATCTTCTGCGATTGCTTTTCTTAAATTAGCATCTGTTGCAAAATCCAACGCAGATGCACTGTCATCCAAAATCAATACTTCCGGATTGCGGACCAATGCTCTTGCGATTGTGAGTCTCTGTCTCTGTCCTCCTGACAGATTCTTTCCGCCCTCACTTAACACTGTGTCTAATTTACCAGGTTTATTTTCTACAATTTCCAATGCCTGTGCTGTCTTAAGTGCCTCAAAAATTTCTTCATCGCTGGCATCTTCTCGTCCCATCTTCATATTATCTCGAATTGTTCCATGGAACAAAACTGCTTTCTGCGGAACCATGCCGACTTTGCTTCTCAGATTCTCTACTTTATATTCCCGGACATCTTTTCCATTGACAAACACCCGACCTTCTGTCACATCGTAAAATCTTGGAATTAAACTTACCAAAGTTGACTTTCCTGAACCGGTACCACCGATAATTCCGATTGTCTCACCTTTTTTTGCTGTAAATGAAATGTGCTCCAGAGCAGGCTCTTTACTCTTTTGATAATAAAATGTTACGTCTTCCATGCTTACAGCTGTTTTTGGTTCTTCTGTCTGTTGCACTGCTGACTCTTTTTCATTACCATCTACAATGCCTGGCTTCATTGCAAATACTTCATTGATTCTTCCTGCCGATGCCAATGCTTTTGTAAATGTTATGATCAGATTTGCTAAGGCCACAAGTGCCAACAATGTCTGTGTCATATAGTTTACCAGTGCAATTACTTCTCCTTGCGTCATATCGCCTACATTTACCTGAATTCCACCAAACCAGATAACTGCAATAATCCCGGCATTTACAATAATATATGTCAAAGGATTCAATGATGCCGAAATTTTACCGACGTGCATCTGTATAGCCATCAACACATCACTCTTATGTTCAAATGTCTCTCGCTCCAGCTTCTGAGTACGAAATGCACGAATCACACGAACTCCTGTCAAATTCTCACGGGTTGTCAATAATACTTCATCTAATTCTCTTTGAACCTTCTTGTATAAAGGAATCGTAATAACCATAATTCCATAAATAACGAATGCCAACAGCGGAACGGTCACAACAAATACCATTGCTGCCTTCCAGTTAATTGTAAATGCCATAACCAGTGCGCCGACAACTATAAACGGTGATCTTAAAAAAAGTCGTAATACAAGATTCACCCCTGACTGTACCTGATTGACATCACTTGTCATTCGAACAACCAATGTTGAACTTCCGGCCTTATCAACCTCCGCATGTGACAAATTTTCAATATGCCAGAATAAATCATGCCTGAGTGCAGTTCCAAATCCAACTGCTGCCTTCGCTGCAAAATATTGTGCCAGCAACGAACATGTCAATCCTAAAATTCCAAATATTACAAGCACGGCACCCATTTTCCAAATATAAAGCGTATCCTGATTCTTGATACCAATATCTATGATTCGTGCCATAATAACCGGCACGATCAATTCAAACGTTGCTTCCAACAATTTAAACAATGGTCCTATAATACTTTCTTTTTTATAATCTTTTAAATAAATAAGCAGGTTTCTCACAAGCTCGCCTCCATTCTTACTCACGTTTTTTTATTATAACATTTTTCTTCCCGAATGAATACTTACATCTTGCATTTTTCTTTCTGACAATTTATTATGTAAGAAAGAATTTTCTTACATTGCTTAGACGAAACGGAGGAACAAAATTATGAAAAAAAGAGCAGTTATTGCATTGGGGCATAGAGCACTTGGCACAACATTACCGGAACAGAAAATTGCGGTAGCTAAAACAGCAAAATCCATTGCTGATTTAATTGAAGAAGGCTATCAGGTTGCGATCACTCACAGTAATGCACCTCAGGTCGGTATGATACATACCGCTATGAATGAGTTTGGTAAAACTCATGATAATTATACATCTGCACCAATGTCTGTTTGCTCAGCTATGAGTCAGGGTTATATCGGATATGACCTGCAGAATGGAATTCGTGAAGAATTATTAAATCGTGGTATTTATCGTACTGTCAGCACAGTCCTGACACAAGTTATTGTAGATCCGTATGATGAAGCTTTCTATACACCAACCAAAGTACTCGGACGTTACATGAATGCTGAAGATGCCAATGAAGAACGTAAAAAAGGAAATTATGTAGTAGAAGAACCTGGTAAAGGATTCCGTCGAGTTGTATCCGCTCCAAATCCGGTTAAAATCGTAGAATTAGATGCTGTCAATGCTCTGCTTAATGCCGACCAGTTAGTTATTGCATGTGGCGGTGGCGGTATTCCTGTTCTGGAACAGGATAATCACTTACGCGGTGCAAGTGCTGTTATTGAAAAAGATCTTGCCGCAGGTAAACTTGCAGAAGGTGTCAACGCTGATCTCCTTATTATCCTTACGAGTGTAGATCAGGTTTGTATTAACATGGGCACTCCGGCTGAAGAAAAACTCGGTTCTATCTCCGTTGCTCAGGCAAAAGAATATATGGATGCCGGACATTTCGGTACTTACAATATGTTCCCTAAATTTAAAGCTGCTGTTGAATTCATCGAACAGAAAGAAGGTCGCGAGGCTCTGATCACTTCTCTTGACCAATTAAAAGCCGGTTTACATGGAAAAGCCGGAACAAGAATTCATGGATAATTTAAGTCGAACGTCCGTGAGACTTGGCGCGTGATTCTGGTCAGCGAAGCTGACATATTCCTATCAGAATCACTGCGCATCCTCGCGGAGCGTTTATCTCAGTCGTAGATTGGACTGAGATAATCTTTTCTTATAGTAAAATAGGATGCGAAAAGTGCTATAACATTTTTCGCATCCTATTTTATTTTCCTCTTGCATTTTTTCTTTTATAGGTATAATATAAGCATATGCTTTATGTGGTTTTTAAAACTACATGCAGTGTTATTCAATTCTATTTTGTATGTTAACTATTCATATAATCAAACAAGCATGAATATATTTCAATTGATATAAAAGAACGGAGGAATGAATCATGAAATCACAACATCATATTAAAGAACCCGGCAGTGCAATCACTCATTTTATCGGAATGTTAATGGCAATCTTTGCAGCTGTCCCATTACTGATCAAAGCAGCTCATGAACCTAGCCGTATTTACGTTATCTCACTTGCAGTCTACTCTGTAAGCATGATTTTATTGTATGCAGCCAGTACAACTTATCATACATTTGATATTTCCGCTAAAATCAATACGATATTGAAAAAATGGGATCATATGATGATTTCCGTATTAATTGCAGGAAGCTACACACCAATTTGTTTATTGGTATTAAAAGGAAAAACCGGTCTTATTCTCCTGGCCATTGTGTGGAGCTTCGCTATCGTAGGTATTCTTATTAAAGCCTTCTGGGTTTACTGTCCGAAGTGGGTTTCGTCCATTCTCTATATCGGAATGGGCTGGACATGTGTACTTGCTTTCACTCAGATATTAAACTCAATGAGCCGTACTTCCTTTATATGGCTTCTGACAGGCGGCATTATTTATACTGTTGGCGGTATTATCTACGCATTAAAGCTTCCGATTTTTAACAGTAAACATAAAAATTTCGGAAGTCATGAGATTTTTCATTTATTCGTAATGGGTGGAAGTATGTGCCACTTCGTAGTTATGTATGCACTATTACCTTAATCTTAATGAATACTTTTTCTTATTCAAGTCGAACGGTTGGGACTATGTTATAGCCCCAACCGTTTTAATACATCTTTTACTTTTTTAACCGGTATAATCTCCAGCTTTTCTTTTACTTCATCTGCAACGTCTTCAAGGTCTTCCACATTTTCATATGGTATAAATACCTTCGACACGCCTGCTCTCTGTGCTGCCATAAGTTTCTCTGGAAGACCGCCTATCGGCATTACCCCTCCACGTAACGAAACTTCTCCTGTCATCGCATATTGAGGACTGACCGCTTTGCCTGTCACCAATGACGCCAACGCCGTTGTCAGTGTTATGCCGGCAGATGGGCCGTCCTTTGGTACTGCACCGGCCGGAACGTGGATATGCAAATCATTTTCTTTCCACATTGCTGCTGATTCCGGATACATTGATTTAACCAGACTAACCGCAATCTGAACAGACTCCTTCATCACATCACCAAGCTGACCTGTCACCTGAATCTTACCACTTCCTTTTGTAAACATCGCCTCTATAAATAAAATCTCACCACCGGCTGACGTCCATGCCAGTCCGGTAACGACTCCCGGCTGCTTTTCTTCTAAAATACTCTCATGATGGATTGGCTTTTGATCCAAAAATTCACGAAGCCGTTTTGGATTTACTGTAATGCTCTTTTGTTCCCCTTTTACCAATTTTACAGCAGCATAACGACACAATGTATTCATTTGTTTCTTCAGTCCTCGAACGCCTGATTCTGCCGTATAATCCTGGATAATTGTTCTAATTGCATCATCCGTCACTTTCAGATTCTTAGCCTTGATTCCCATTCCTGCCATTGCTTTTGGAAGCAAATGCTTTCTTGCAATCTGAAATTTTTCCACTGCTGTATATCCCGGAAACTGTATTACTTCCATTCGATTTAGTAAAGGCTCCGGAATTGTATCCCATGAATTTGCTGTACAGACAAATAACACATCTGATAAATCATATGGTACATTCAAATAATGATCTGTAAAATTGTTATTCTGCTCCGGATCTAATACTTCGAGCAGGGCACTTGCCGGATCTCCGCTAAAATCTTTTGACAGCTTATCAACTTCATCCAATACCATAACCGGATTTGATGCTCCACATCTTTTCATTCCTTCCATGATGCGCCCCGGCATAGCCCCTACATAAGTTCTTCTATGACCACGGATTTCTGCCTCATCTCTTACGCCACCAAGACTGACTCTCACATATTCTCGGTGTAATGCCTTTGCAATACTCTGACCGATACTCGTCTTACCGGTTCCCGGTGCCCCGACAAATAACAAAATCGAACCCGATTGCTTTTTATTCAGTTGCATAACTGCAATTTGTTGAATAATTCTTGCTTTTACTTTTTTCAAGCCATAATGTTCTTCGTCCAAAATATCTTCTGCTTTATCCAAATCAATAGCTTCTACTTCTTCTTTCTTCCAGGACAATGTCGTTACAAAATCCAGATAATCGTAGAGCATGCCGTATTCATGACTGTCTTTTCCTTCCTGCTTCATGCGGTTTAGAATCTTTTCAGCTTCTTTTCTCGCAGTCTCATTCATGCCGGATTCTTCTATTTTCTGCTCAAATCTACGCACATCTGATACATTTTCCGGATGCATCTCATCTAATTGACGTTGCAGAAAATCAATCTGTTTCTTAATTGCATCTTCACGATATACTTTCTCATGACGTTCCTGTTGCGCATTCTCTGCTTCTTCTCCAACTCTTGTCACTTCTATAAACTCATATACAGCGTGTTCCATCTTCTCTATACGCTGTGACAACACATCCGTCTCTACAATCTGGTATCGTTCTTCATTTGTCAGATTCAGATAGCTAGACAATGCAGATACAACTTCGCTTATCGATTTCCAATGCAATATGTAACTTCTGGCCCATACACCCCATTGAAATCCCTGTGCGAAACGAAGCAGTGAGGTACGCATTTTTTCAAAACGCATCTGACACTCCTGTGCATCGATATCTTCTATCTCATCCCGATTCACCGCTTCCAGCGAAATATTTCCCTCTGTTACTTCTATATTATGAATATCTACTCTATGAAATGTTCGGACATTGATATTACCATCCCGATCAATCCCTTCCACTTTTCCTTCTACACCAATTGGATAAAAATCCTCCGCCGTCAGGCTCTGTCTCTCCTTATCTTCTTTTTGATATAAAAAGATCAGTTCTTCTCCCTCTTTCACATCTTCTATCTCTAATTCCTGAAACACATCTTGCTTAAAGTAAAATGTTACTCCTGGCAAAATGATCATATCATAAATAGGTACTACAATCATATCATTCACCCTGCTTTCTATATTGGAAAATCTTAGTTCATATTTGTTAGCACTCTTTTTTGCTGAGTGCTAATTTATGATAACAATATCATATTCTCTTTATTTTGTAAAGTAACTCCTTCATGTAAACTCATACCTTCCTTGAAAATTTATCTGCTCTTTGCTATAGTGACATTAACATCATTTTCAAAGAGGTAAGCTTTATGAATCCAACAGTTAGTATTATTGTTCCTGTCTATAAAGCTGAGACTTTTCTCTCTCGCTGTATTGACAGTATTTTAAATCAAGAATATCGCGATTTTGAACTATTACTGGTCGATGATGGAAGCCCAGATTCTTCCGGTGAAATCTGCGATACCTATGCAAGAAATGATTCCCGCATCCGTGTCATTCATCAACCAAACAGTGGGGTATCTATTGCACGAAATCATGCTATAGATCAAGCGCGTGGAACATATCTTCAATTCCTTGACAGCGACGACTGGATCACCTCGGATGCCACCAAACTTCTTGTACGTTCGGCGGAAGATTTTCAGGCAGATCTTGTAATTGCTGATTTTTATCGTGTTATCGGTGAACGAGTCTCTCACAAAGGAGATATTGATGAGGATGAAGTCATTTCCCGTGAAGAATTTGCTGAACATATGATGGAAAACCCTGCCGATTATTATTATGGTGTAATCTGGAACAAATTATATAGAAGAGAATTAATCGAAAAGCATCATCTACGAATGAACCCAGATATTAGCTGGTGTGAGGACTTTATGTTTAATCTGGAATATATTCGATATGCAACACGATTTTATGCTTTAAAAACACCTATTTATTATTATGTAAAAACAAAAGGATCTCTTGTAACACAGGGTGCAAGTATTTCCAATACGATAAAAATGAAATTGAATGTATTTGAATACTATAATAATTTCTATAAGAATATTCTGGATGAAGAAGAATATGAAAAAAACCGACTGCAGGTATATCGCTTTTTCATAGACGCAGCAAAAGATGGAGCCGTTCCACCAGCAATCCTGCCCGGTGCTACCCGCCTGGGAGAGGAACGTGCCAAAGTTTGCCAGGCAGCTGTTGCCGGAGAAGGTGTTTTGATGGATAATTACCGCACTCGCAAATTATTGGAACGTTATTTGGAACCAGTTGCTTTAAAGCATAATTTATCTATGACAGAAATCTGGGTTCTTTTTTATCTTTGCCACCCACATAATGTTAGAACACGCAGAGAATTAGCCGATTTTATTGATATTTCCAGAAGTGCTTTGTCAATGGCTCTGAAGAAATTAACTTTAAAAGGACTGATAAAAATAGAAGACTTGCGCTCACCGAAGCAACTTGTTATTTCATTACTCCCAGAAACTGATACGATTTTATCTGATCTTGCACTTGTTCAAACCGACTTTGACCAGACTCGCTTTTCCGAATTTACAGAAGAAGAATTAATTCAGTATGCACAGCTCTCTGACAAAATAAAGGACAATATACAACGTAGATTACAATAAATGTTTAATTTCCATGTACTTTCGAATAAAAAAAGTGAGACAGATTTTTTACCCCGTCTCACTTATTTTTATTTATTATTAAATTTTATTTTCTTTATTTCTGCGCATATTCCAACATTCTCTTCAATGGAAGTTCTGCCTTCACTCTCAAATCTTCTGGCAATTCTACTTCTGGCTCCAATGTTTCAAGTGCCTGAGCTACTCCTTCCAAACTAATTCTCTTCATATTTGGACAGAACTGACGATGTCCTACGGAATAGAATTTTTTCTCCGGATTCTTCTGCTCTAATTCATAGAATACTCCGATTTCTGTACAGACGATAAATTCTTTCTTATCCGATTCTGTCACATAATCAATAATCTGAGATGTGCTTCCGATGTAATCTGCTTCTTCTAATACATCTGGTGTACATTCTGGATGTGCAACTACAACTGCTTCCGGTTTAGCCTCTTTTGCTTTTAAAAGCTCTTCTTTATGGATACTTTTATGTACATGACAGAATCCATCATTAAATATAAAATGTTTCTCCGGAATCTGCTCTGCTGTATATCTTCCAAGATTGTTGTCCGGAATAAAGAAAATATCTTTATTTGGAAGATTTTTAACAATCTTAAGCGCATTGGAAGATGTTACACACACATCAGATAATGCCTTGATCTCTGCTGTTGAATTTACATAACATACAACCGATACATCTGGATATTGTTCTCTTACTTCTTTAATTTTTAATTCATCCACCATATGCGCCATAGGACAGTCAGCGTTTTTATCTGCCATTACTACTTTCTTCTGCGGATTAAGAATCTTTGCACTCTCACCCATAAATGATACGCCACAGAAAAGTATTACATCTGCATCGACTGTCGTTGCTTTTTTTGCAAGGAAATAAGAATCACCCACATAATCTGCAATAGCCTGAACTTCTCCATCTACATAATAATGTGCAAGAATTACTGCATTTTTCTCTTTTTTCAAACGATTAATCTGCTCTATTACTGTTTCACTCATTATTCTATACCTTTCGTTTCCACTACTAATCACATATATCTCTTCTAGGGTATAACAAATGTAAACTTTTTGCAAGCAAATGTTTTACATCTGTCTTGTCATCTTGTTTTTTTCTTTTCCTGATACATTACTTTATCCGCCTGTTTTACATACTCTTCCAGCAATAATTTTTCATCAGGTTTTGCACACACCCATCCTACACTAGTGGAAATCTGAAATGGAATATCCAGAATTTCATTTGCCTGTTTTAATTCTTCATGAATTGCCTGTTTAATACTAATTCCTTTGTTATAGTCACCACCAGAAACTACGATAACAAATTCATCTCCACCATAACGAACAACCACCGATTGTTTCGGGCAAACCTTCTTAAGAACATTCGCTACAGTTGTAATTGCAATATCACCATTTTTATGTCCGTATGTATCATTGATCATTTTTAAACGATTAATATCACTAAACAGTATTAAGGTTTCTCTCTGTTCAAGACGATCATATTGCAAAATCTTTTCCGCATGCCTTGACAAAGCAAAGCGATTGTAAACTCCTGTCATAGCATCTTCCGCACTCAACTCATCTAACATACGGTTCATCTGCTTCAATGCCAGTCTCTCAATCATAACCTGCATTGACATATTGATACAATGTGACCCGCTAAATAAACTTTCATCATCAATCATTTGAAAACTGTCCTTGAGTACACAATAGCCAATTGTTTTTTCTTGAAAATGAACCGGCATAATCATATAGGCATGCGATTTTTCATCATCCTCTTCTTCTCCCGGAATTAGTTTTGAAATATCAAATAACTCCTTATACTCTACCAGCTTTCCTTTTTCCAATGCAAAAATCACAATTAATTTTGAATCGTATTCTTGATTGTTGAGGATTTGTCCTGTATGCTGTTCCAATTGTTCAGTTCTATTAAGTAATATATACATTGCACTACACGGAATATTATTTATTACATGTTCTGCCAATGTATTCGCATACTCATTCCAGTTTTCACTTTGAACCAATCTCTTCTGCAAAATCTGAAAATTATTCTGAACATAATTCCGATTTAACATTGTTTCGATTATATGCCGTTTTCCATTTTGGTGTTTTTCTTCATGACTTGTGCATCCACAACTTGAACGATAGACTACCTCACCCTTCAAAGTTGTTTTTTTGGGAACATCCTCACCATTTATCAAACGGAACAATACATCACAGCTCTGATACCCTGTTTCTGTTTTTCTACGCTCTACTGATGTCAGGCTTGGACGATATGTACTTGCAATTCTTAAATCATCAAATCCAGAAATTCTAAAATCCTCTGGTGCATATAATTTCTGTTCACCGGCTGCAGTACAATACCCTATTGCCATCTCATCATTTGCAGCAATAACACAATCCGGAACTCCCAGACCCATTTTTTGAAAATCATAAAAGGCCTGGTATCCGTCATGATATGTGTAGTTGTAATTTCGAAACCAGGCTTCTTCATATTGCAATCCTTTTAAATCCATTGCATCCTGAACACCTTTTTTTCGCTTTTGTGATTCGTAATTATCTTCTGGTCCGCCTATGAAATATATTTTTCTACACCCATGTTTTTCAATCATGTGTAATGTTATCTCTTTCACAGTTCGATAATTCTCACATCCGACATAATATAGACCTTCCAACTCGTGTTCCATACTAACTGCCGGTTTTCCACTTGCAACCAGTTTCTTACGTAATTTTTCTCTCTCTTCTCCTGAAGTAATATTATTCGATGCCATAAGAAATCCGTCATATTCATTACAATCTAATAATGAAAAAATCTGATACTCTCCCTGATTGTACAACAGATCTTCTTTTTCTCCGCCATAACAACTGAATATATAAAGATCAGCGCCTTCTTCTTGTATACGTTTTCGAATTCCTCGAATAGCATACTTCATTACTTCTCCATTAAATCCCCCTTGCAGCAGTGCTATTTTCTTCTTCATCTGCCACCTCCGCGTTATTTATATTTTCTATTATAACGCACTTATATCCATTTGTCTTATATTAAATGATATAATTTCCTACATCCGTAGAATCCACTAATAAATCTGCCAATGTAATTCCATCAAAATAATCAAGAATTAACTTATACAGACCTTCCCACATTTTAATTGTTTTACACACAGTAACACGTTCACATAAATTAGGATTATCCTCCAAGCATGAAATCGGTGCCAATGATCCCTCTGTAAGTTGTAAAATACTCCTGATCGTATATTCTTCTGGAGCTTTTGCAAGCTGATATCCGCCACCCTTTCCTCTTAGTGAACGAACAAATCCATTTTTACTTAATGATGCTACAATTGATTCCAGATATTTTTCTGAAATCTCCTGTCTTTTTGCTATATCCATCAATGGAATATATTCTCCTGTGTTATGTTCTGCCAAATCTAACATTACACGAATTGCATAACGTCCTCTTGTTGATATCTTCATAATATTCCTCCAATCCTATATACCTATTATATCACAAGGTTAATATACTTTTCAAGGCTAACAAAAAAATACGTACAAGAAAAAGACTATGCACTCCAGCGAATTGGAGTCGGGCTTGCCCGACGAAGCTGAGCAGAAGTGCATAGTCTTTTCTTGCTTTGAGGTGTACCGTGATTGAAATAGGTGGAGCGATGATGTATTTACTTTTCTGGTGTCTGATGTATCTATATCATGGGGTTATTTGCTTGTGCAGATGCTTTTGTGGCAACCGTTTTATCTGCACTGGCTTAATATTCACTATTGCAGATGCTCTTTTGGTAACTGATGTATCTGCAACTTGCTTTTCTTTGAACTTGCAGATACTTTTCAGCCTGCCTATCATATACAAATGCATCTACATCTTGTCTTTTCTGGTATTTGAGGATGCTTCCTTCGCAAATTTTGTATCTACATCCCACGCTTTCTATAACCTGAAGATGCTTCTCATTGAAATTATGCATCCTCAACTTGCTCTTTCCATGACTTGCAGATACTCCTCATCAAAATTTTGCATCTTCAATCTCCGAAAATCCGCTATCGCAGATATAGTCGTTCAATATCCTTTAAGTTCTATTTAGTTCACGACGCCCCCCTAGTAAAAAAAACACCTCATAAATCTATGAGATGTTCTTCTAACCTCCCCGAGTTGGGTTCGAACCAACGACCCTTCGGTTAACAGCCGAATGCTCTAC
>OGCN01002732.1_pt1 | contig 18463 bp, 16 predicted proteins | sample 1570181 | NCBI WGS metagenome assembly OGCN01 (sample SAMEA4370584, study PRJEB24528) | human gut metagenome | reverse complement strand
ATATTTTTCTTACCGAGTATTATTCCAGTACATTTTGCAAATGGGATTGCGGATGATTATGGAAGAAAAATACAAATATTTTTATTTCCTATATTACAAGTGCTTATCACTTTTTTGACTGGACGAGAAAAAGTAAAATATTGCCTGACACATTCAAAAACTTTCTTAACGGACATTCAGTTTAATTGGATGATAGATGGTGTACTTTTATTGGTAATGTTTGCAGAAATATGGGTTATCTATGCTTCATTTGCATAGAAATACTTGCATAACAATTTACATTTGATTGAGCAGATAAAAATGATTTGAGGTGGTAGCAATGAAAAAGCGATTGGGAATCATAGCCGGAATTTTAGGAATTGTATTGGCAGTCATTGGCATTGTACTGAAGCAGAAAGAAAACACAGCCGTTTCTGTTATTGGTGGTGCGGATGGCCCGACTTCTATTTTCATAGCAGGGAAGTTAAATGGTGATAATTTTATTTTTATGATTGTAGTTGGAATTATTTTATTGATTTTGGCAGGAGTTATTTTTTACAAACGTAAGCATTAAGTTACAGTTTTTTAGACTGTGTATGGCGGAAGAACCGGGAAAGTGTAGATATATCATGGGGATTTTGGAAAAAAATAAAAAAAGTAAGGGTACAGCGTTTGTCTATGATGAGAATAATGATTACTATAAGATGGAAATAAACGGGATTGAATTTGTCTGTGACAGTATACATTCCGATTATGAGAAGCATGCAGTTGAACTGGCACAGGCGTATGAGAAAAGGCTGCCGGATATCGTGGATTATCTTATGCCGGATATAAAGGAGATGTTTGGAATTACAAATCCAGATGTAATAGCAAACTCACTAGGAAAGCCGAGTATAGATTTGGATAGAGGAACACTGACTTATCTGGAGCACACAATGGACAGCCTACATATTATTGAAATGGAATTTGACGGTATCTTCACGGCATTCTATAACTCCTGTATTGATGGATAGGACTTTAGTAACATAGAGCTGCAGTTGTCTACAGCTTTTATCCAGACTTCGGATGTTACAGAGAAGCAATCAGAAATGGATTGATCGATTTCTGAAGCAGTATCCGGTGAAATCCTTGAACATATGAAGGAAAAGTATGTATGTTAATTTTATTTTTATTGTAGACAAAAGATAGGACTGATATGATAAAAGAACAGGTTATTACAAATAGAGGTGGAGTATTTGATGCAGAAAATATTATTACTGGAGGATGACTTGAATCTAAATCGGGGAATTGCCCTGTTACTTTCACGGGAAGGGTATGAGGTTCGTCAGGTTTATACAATAAAGGAAGCAAAAGAAGCATTTCAAAAAGGAGATTATGCTCTTGTTATCAGCGATATTACATTGCCGGATGGTACAGGACTGGATTTTGGAAGGATGGTACGTGCAGGTGGAGATACATATCTTATCTATCTTACGGCTTTGGATCAGGAAATAGATATTGTAAATGGTTATGATACAGGGGCAGATGATTATATTACCAAACCATTTTCACTGATGGCTTTGGTGTCGAAGGTGAACGCATTGATGAGACGGCTTTCTAAGGTACAGGCACAGATTATGTCTTCCGGAGAGATTACGGTGCATATGAAAACGATGCAGGTGTATAAAGGGGATGAACCAGTTACTTTAAGTAAGAAAGAATTCTCTCTGTTGCTGTATCTCTGGGAGAATGCAGGACAGATTGTTTCAAAAGAAAGTATCCTGGAGCATGTATGGGATATAGACGGTCAATTTGTCGATGATAATACGGTTACTGTCAATATAAGCAGACTGAAGAATAAACTTGGAACAGAAGAGATAGCGAATGTGAGAGGACTGGGATATATATGGACCGGAAAGGTAAACAAAAATTAAAACGGTATTTTATCGTATATGTAATCTTTGCAGTATTTTTTACAGTAGGAATGTATCTGATAACAAAGTATGAGGAAAATGCGAAAGCAACGCAGATAGCACTGCTCCTTGCAGAACATCCTGAACTGGAAGGGGAAATAGTTGCAATCTGGGAAAAGTCAGGAACAGTAGATTTTATAAGAGACCGGGACGATCAGAAGATAGAAAGAGTCGTACAGATGCTGGAAGAAACTTATGGTTATCACTCAGGGAGTGGATCTTCAGATGTGGTTATAAGGATTATCTGGGGAATTGGATTACTAGTGGGAGTCATAGTATGTAGCCTGTTCTTGTACCTGGACCGAAGAAAAAACTGGAGCAGATACGGTGATGAGGAACAATTACAGCAATTATATGAATGTCTGCAGGAATTCAGAAAAGGAAAATTCCAAACATATCCTGAAGAAACATCAGAATCGGAACAATGGTTAAAGGTGTGGGAATCTGTAAAGGAGCTGGGGCAATATTTCGAAGATTTGAAGGAACGTCTGGAGCAGGAAGAAAATGGTACGAAGAGTCTGATTACAGATATTTCCCATCAGTTGAAGACTCCGCTTGCATCACTCCGGATGAGTCATGAGCTGGTGGCAAAAAATCGGGTTACAGGAGAAGAACAGAGGGAGTTTCTGGAGCAGGAATCACAGGAACTTACCAAACTGGAACAGCTCTTGAATGAACTGGTAAATCTTTCAAGGCTGGAAACACATATGATCCAGATACATTCGCTTCATGAAAGCCTGAAGAAAACGCTAACAGAGGCTGTCAGTCAGATTTATATGAAGGCAAGAGGAAAAGATATTTCCATTCAGGTGGAGATGGATGATGATATAGTTGTGAACCATGATTCAAAATGGACGGTAGAAGCATTAACGAATATCCTTGAGAATGCAGTCAAATATTCACCGGAACATACAACGATTACAGTGAGGACGCAGGAGCTAGCAAGCAATGTGCTTATTGAAGTAGAAGATGAAGGAATGGGCATTCCTGCGGAGGAACTGCATAAGATCTATCAGAGATTTTACCGGGGAAGGAAAGCAAAGGAACAGGTAAAAGACGGAGCGGGTGTCGGTCTGTATCTTGCCAGAAAGATCATAGAAGAACAGGGGGGGACAATAGCAGCCAAAAGAAAGGCTGAGAAAGGTATGATATTTAAAGTGACACTGCCGCTCATAATAGGAGAATAGTCGGAACCCTTACAAAACTGTTATGGTTGTTGTAAGGGTTTTGTAATGCAGGAATGTTATAGTAGGGGTATGAAATGGAAAGGGGACTTGAAGATATGAGTAGTATTTTAAAAGTAGAAGATCTAGTAAAGTATTATGGAGAAGGCGAGAATCAGGTGAGAGCCGTGGATCATACAAGTTTACAGATAGAGAGAGGCAAGTTTACAGCTATCGTAGGACGTTCCGGCTCCGGAAAATCTACACTTCTGCATCTGATTGGAGGGCTTGACAGACCGGATTCCGGCAAAGTATGGATTGATGGAACCGATATCTATTCTCGAAAAGATGATAAACTGGCACAGTTTCGAAGAAAGAAGATAGGATTTATCTTTCAGGATTTTAATCTGATTCCATCGCTGAATGTGTGGGAGAATATCGTTCTTCCGCTGGGACTTGATAATCGCAAGGTAAAGCCGCGGGAAGTGGAAGATATTCTCAAAAAAATCGGACTGCAGGATAAGAAAGATGCGATGCCGTCTGCTTTGTCTGGTGGACAGAAACAGAGAACTGCGATAGCCAGGGCATTGGTGACAAGACCGGCGATAATTTTGGCGGATGAGCCGACTGGAAACCTTGATTCCCAGACTGAGCTAGAGGTTATGAGCCTATTGAAAAGCTGCGTGTCGGATTTCGGGCAGACGCTTATCATGATTACCCATGATGAAACGATTGCCCAGATGGCGGATGAAATGATTATCATTGAAGATGGCAAGGCGGTGAGAAGATAATGAAGATGACGACCAGAGTTGCATATTGCAATATGCGGCATTATAAGAGCAAAAACATACTGATTGGAATTGCCATTATCCTGACAACATTACTGCTGTTCGTAATCCCATCAATCGGAAAAGATATGGTGGAAGTGAACTTTGCGGTAATCAATAAGATTTATCCAACATGGCATGCCCTTTATCGGAACGTGGACGAGAGTACAGTTATGAAACTGGCGGCACATCATGATGTGAAAACTTACGGACTCCGCAGCGATGCGGGGTACATGAATCTGGAAGATGCGACGGTTTCCATGATGTATATGGACAGAACAGGGATGGAACTTTATAAAGTGAAGCTGAAAGAGGGGCAACTTCCGCAGAAAGAAAATGATATTGTGGTTTCAAAAGGAATACTGGAAGCATTAGGACAGAATGGGAAAATCGGTGACACTATCACAGTACCTTATCAGATTCTGAAAGATGACGGACTGGATTATACGAAGGAGAAAGACTTTCGAATCTGTGGTTTTTTAGCAGATAATGAGAGCAGCAAAGAACAAAAACAATATACATCATTGGTTTCAGAGGCCTTTCTGAAAGCGGAGATACCGGTAGAACAGGTGAAATATCGGTTTTTACTTCAGGTGAATGGACAGAAAGGAAATACGACTGCAGATTATACAGAGACGATACAGAATATTGCCAGACAGTTCGGGATTTCCGAGGATGACATGAATATTAATAAAGAGTATCTTGCAGCAAATTATGTGGATCCGGCTACAATTCCGGTGATTGTAGGAATCATGCTTATTGTTGTATTGGCGGGCATTATCACAATTTATAGTGTTTATTATGTATCTATGAACCAGAGGGTTCGGGAATTTGGAAAGTTAAAGGCAATCGGGGCTACGAAACGGCAGCTTAGACAAATCGTACTAAGAGAGGGAATGGGAGTGGCGTTGTTTGCCATTCCGATAGGACTTTTGATCGGAACAGTTGCTGTGAAAGTTGTACTTCTCCAGTTTGTAGAACATGCAAAGGATTCAAACGTACTTATAACAGAGGCATACAAGGTTGTAGCTAAAGGAGAAGTCCAACTTTATTATTGGTGGATTTATCTGTTGGCAATTGCAGTGACTCTGTGTACAGTGTATCTGTCACTGATGAAGCCTATGCGTATGGCGGCGAAGGTATCAGAAATAGAAGCTATGCGTTACCAGGGAGGCAGTAAGCGACAGAAAAGCAGCAGGAAGGGATATCAATTTCTGAATATCGGACGACTGACCAAGAGAAATCTTGCAGAGAATAAAAAGAAGAGTACTATCACGATTGTATCTATGGCCGTTACCGGAATATTTGTCATGATGGTAGCAACGGTGCTGTCTTGTGCAAATCCGATGGAAAGTGCAAAGAGTTCGATTGTGGGGCAATATGAGATTTCTCCAATTGTGGAATCCGGGAATAAAGAGCATCCTGAATATGAATGGGCGGAGGTTCAAAAGAATAATCCATTAAATGAAGGACTAAAGCAGCAGATAGAGGAGCTTGACGGTGTTGAGCGGGTAGATGTGTTTACCGCGTTGAAGGTATCAGGAGGACCTTTTGAAGAAAAAATTGGAACCGAATTTATCAATGGAGTGCCGGAAGAATACGCAGAAGAGCTGAAAAAAGGAATCACTGAAGGCAATGTCACATACGAGGAATTGAAATCCGGGGATAAAGTGATTCTGGACCGCGCGCTACTTCACTGGTATCCAGATATTAAAGTGGGAGATAAGCTGAAACTCAATATTCATGATGGAGATAATACCTTTCAAAAAGAGATTGAAGTGGCAGCAATTGGTGAATATGGAGGAGGTCTGACAAACTATAACTGTCTTATCATGGCAAAAGAAGGGGCAGAGAAACTTACCATAAATAATTCTTCCAGCTATTTTCAGGTGATTGCAGATAAGGATTATGATGAGGCACTGGAAGCATCTCTACAGGCTATTGTGGATGGATCAGGCAGACTGCAGATGCGTACCTGGAAGAATGAGTACGATACATGGGAAAATGCCATACAGATGACTAGAGGTGCATGTTATGCATTTATCATCATTCTGGCAGCAATCAGCATTATGAACTTGATTAACACAATGATCAATAGTGTCCATGTGCGAAAAAAGGAGCTTGGCATGATGCAGGCAATCGGAATGTCGGACCGTCAGTTGATGAAGATGCTCCAGTTGGAAGGTATATTCTATACAGTAGGCACTCTTATTATCAGTATCGGAGTGGGAAGTCTTGCAGGATATCCGTTGTTTTTATATGCAAAGCGTACAGGAATGTTTGATATCAGCACATACCATTATCCGGTAACAGCAGCTATTATTATAATTTTAACATTGTTTGTGATACAGATGTTATTGGCAATATTCATTGCAAAGTCAGTAAGGAAAGATTCATTGATAGAGAGAATTCGTTTCAGTGAGTAAGAATATAAATTTCTGATGTTTAATGCAGATACTAATCAATGTCATAATAAAAAGGGGGACTTGATTTCTCAAATCCCCCAGTGTATAATGAACTCAAGAAAGGTATTCAGATGCAAAATCTGATGCCCTCAGTTAAATTTTATATTCTATGTATAAGTCATAGCATCCAAAACTTTCCTAGGGTCGTGGATGCTATTTCTTATTATGTCGATCTATATAAGTCAAAGCCGCAAAAATTACCAATAGTAAAGTCAATACTTCCATTGTATTCATGGGCATCACCCTCCTTGGATACTAGAGGGCAAAATCGAAATGCATCCGTCTTTCCGGTTCAGTAATACCGAATCAGTATAACACGTTACCGTTTTCAGTACAATAAGGTAATGGTCTGAAAAATACTTTATTCTGTCACCTTATGTAGCTGTATCGTGAGTATTTGCTGGACTAATTGGTGCTGTATATGAAAAAAAGCTATTTAAAAATAAGGTGGAAGCCTTATATGGTCTGCTTGATGATGCGGGTGATGATGCCGAGGGCAACATTACGCTCTTCATCAATATGCGTCACCACAAAGGATACCTGATCCTTTTTCCCGACTGTCCGGCTGTCATAGCAGGAGTGGGCAATGGCATTGACACCGATGGAGAGCCGGACAAAGACGGTGCCTTTATGGATGTCTTCCACAGTTCCGGCGTATTTTCCCTGAATCTTACATTTTTTCATGTTTTCCTTGCTGGTGTTGCCTTCCACACTTTTGACATCTGCGTGGACAATGACCTGCTCCGGTGAGTCTGCCCGCACATCCAGGATGCGTACCAGGATGTGATCGCCTACCTGGAAGCGTTCTCTGGCATCACCCATCCAGTCGAAGGACAGGTCTCTGGCAAGAATGGAGGTTTCCACACCGAAAATTTCTGCCCGGACTACCTTTTCCGCAACAGCAATGACTCTTGCCTGCACGATACGGTCTTCATAAACTTTCGGCATTCCGGAAGCATCTTTATCCAGATAGAAGATCTGGCGTTTCTTCAGCATCGCTTCTTTCCGGCTGGCGACAATGCTGCGTGTCTTCGGATCTAATCCCTTAATCAGAAAATCAATCTCACATCCAAGCATATTGTTGAGGATTTTGTTCTGCCGCAGAGCAAGCTCCCCATAATCGTGTGCTTCATCCTGCATGAGATGGATCATCATCTCAGTTACTGGGATGACAGTACGGAAATCCTTGTAGTAAACCACGGCAATGAGGCTGCCGTTTTCTGTTTTCTCGATACCGCCAAGCATTCCGGTTAAGATCCGGCGGGTACGGTAGGCATTCTGGATCTCATGCCAGGTAAGGTCTGAAATGGACTGGGCTGTTTCCAGCTTCGCATCGGAATCCAGAGTTAAAATAGGTGTGTTGGTTGTTTCGTTTGGCATCATAGTGTCTCCTTTCAAATTATGACATGATAGAATCTTTATCTAAAGGAACCATGTCTGTGTGATCCGAATAGTTATCTGCTGAGAAGTCATCCGGGAAATCGTGATAGCCAGGTTCCTGATAAACGCTTTGCTGGTCAAAGTGCGGTTCAGCTTTTTTCTTTTTCTGCTTTCCATAAGAAGCGGTTTTTTTCGGGTGGGAAGCAGGAATAGTTGGAGTGTACGTATATTCTTCACTACATGCTCCTTTTCTCCATTCCGGAATATGTTCGGAAGCCTTCCGGGGAATGAGTTTTTGGGCATCCGGGTGCAGGGTGTAATCGTATTTTTCTACCTGCAGTACCTTCTGACCACGCAGGATAATCAGTGCAGTATCCAGCGGGAGCCGCAGGATCTCATCCGGAGTTAAGAGCTTTCGTTTCCCGATGGATCTGGTCTGGCGGTATTCCGGTGTATAATCGGATACCCTCCAGCTATTTAATTGTTTGGCTTCGCTGCTGACACCAACGGTCACATCACCGGAGCGGTTAGAGATAAATGTAGCAGTTACCTCATCCGTACAGCCTAAAAATAGCTGAGTGTCGCAGTTCCCGATGATTTCCTGCCATTGGTTTAAGGGATACCGGTTCTGCATCTGAGGCAGGTTTTGGAAAATGCAGGAAATACTGAGGTTTCGACTTCGGATCACGGAAATCTTTTTGTTGAGCGATAGGATTGCTCCCGTATTCGCCAGCTCATCAGCCAGGATATGTACCGGAACCGGCAGTTTTCCATCTTCCCCATAGGTGTCTGCATAACGGACCAGTTTGATAAATACGAAGGTCATAAACAGGGAAGAAAGAAAATCAAAAGTGCTGTCTTGATCCGAAGTGATGCAGAAGTATGCACATTTTTCTTTTCCCGGCAGCGTCAGGTTGATCTCATCATAGGAAGTGATCTGGCGGATCAGCTTGTTCTGGAATACCTGAAGTCTGGAACCGAGTCCGATGATGACGCCGGAACGTACCGTGTCACTTGCCTGCTTATAGATGCAGTAGGGGACTTTTGCCGGATGGGAGACCGGAAGCAGGTCAAAGAGGCTGTTCAGTTCTTTTTCCGAACTCATGGTCAGGAGTTTGTATACCTGTCCGATATTCTTTGCCTCCGGTGGGAATCCCTGATCCACATAGAGAATCAGAGCTTTTAATAAGTTCATCTCGGCATTGTCCCAGAAGTGATCGCCTTTGGCAGAACCGGTATTCTGGATGATGACATCAGCAAATACCTGTGCCATGGTTTCCTGTCCGCCAATTTCACCCAGACAATTCCAACTATCCGAGTTTTCCGGGTTTACAAGATTAAAGGATTTCACGATATATCCGGCATTCTCAAGGTAAGTGGCTGTACTTTCGTACAATTCCGATTTTGGATCGGTGATGATGAGGCTTTCCCCGCGGGCAACACACTGGAAGATCATGTTGCGTGCAAAGGCCCGGCTTTTCATGGAACCGCTGGCACCGTAAACGGCAATATTCCGGTTCATGCGGGTATCCTTCGGGAGACAAACGGCTTTTCCGTTCAGTTTTCCAAGAATGGTTCCCTTGTGTTTCTTGACATCATTCGTAAGCTCCAGTACCTGATGCATTTCCTCCAAAGTCATAAAACCGGAAGTCCCATAGGTTCCCTTTGTGGAATAATTCAGGTTCCGGCCCCGGTCTGTTATTTCCCCGATTCGGTCAAATCCCATACGCATGAGAAGGAAGGTCAGGAGTCCAAAAGCTGCCAGACATAGAAAAATCCCATACAGATTGTACGGGAAAGCAGTCAGGGCATCCAGACAGGCGAGCGGGTGCGGGGAGGGGATCTGCGGGGCAGTTCCGTTTCCGGCAAAATTGCCGGCAGATTCCCAGGTCTGATAGTTGCGGATAAATTGAGCAACATAGCCTCCTGCATAGAGGGTGCAGAAGGTGATCGGAAGCATATAAATGAGCTTCCACCATTTACGGTTCATGTAAAAACCCCCTTTTGAATTTGCAAAGGTCAATACTGGAGAAATGGATTGTGGCAGTTAAGTATTTTTTCAGGACCGGAATCTGAAAATCGAAACAGATCAGGTTCCCGGATCTGCCGTATACATTTAAGCCGGTATTGAACCGGTTGATTCGCTGCATGTCAAAATCATAAGCAAGAAGGATGGGGTTCCCGGAAGCATCCGTGGCATCATGTTCCAGTGGAATTGAATCGCTGCGGCAGCCCAGATCGGACAGCAGGAGGTTGTCCAGCTTTTCCATGATCTCAGGGTGAACCAGCAGTTTTAAAAGCACTTCCCCTTCCGGAGTATTGGGAAGGTAATGGAAATGCTCGAAGGAGGTGTCCAGCATAAACAGGCTCTTTTTGTAGCCTCCGGTACTGGTAAACAGCCGGAAAGCCATTTCCATGTCGGTTCCGGTCATGATTGCCCGGATCTGTGGATGTCCGTTGTAAGGGTAGCCTTGCAGGTAATGCTGCAGGAAGGCGTTTAAGCGGACTTCCGTTCGATATTCCCATTTCAGGACTCCGTTTCCCGTGTTATAAAGGACATAGACACATTGCGGTGCCATCAGGATGCCCATGCTGCGGGAGTTCCTAATCTTCGTGGTCTCCGGGCCCAATTCCTTAATTTCTCTGGAAGCGTAAAAAAGAGGAAGGCTTCGCATACCGATGGAACCAGCTTCGCGGTGATTACAGAAGATGTCAGGTTTTACATCCGGATAAAAGGGAATCCCGGCATGAAGGAGTGTCAGATACGTTTCGGCTTTCTGATGTAAGCGGATACGTCGGGATACTTCACTTCGGATGAGGTTCGTCTCGGTATTGCCGGTCAGATAGCACTGGAAGCGTAGCGGCGAGACAGATAACAGCATCTCTTTCGCAGCTTTTGTAAGACGGTAGCCTCTGAGAGCATCCCGGTAGTGGGTACGGATGAGGTGTTCCGCCTTCAAATCCGTAATGAGTTTTTCCGCATAGGAGGCACTTGGGATGAGTCTGTTTAGCTGGTCTGCGGGAAATTCCCCGCACATCCCTATCATTTCCAGTAAGCGGTATTTCGTAGTGTCAGGTCTTATCAAATAAGCATCACCTCAATTCAGTTCTTACCCATGCAAGCCTATACTTGGGTAAATCTCCGGTGGTTTGGAGATAAAAAAAGCAAGAAAACAAAGTTCCCTGCGGTGGTTCTTACCGATGTCGGATTTCTGCCTGAGAAGTCAGGAGATTTTCCGACATGCTTTCGTGATGATTTTTCTGGTTCTGCAGCCATTTCGGAAAGTCAGCTTTTTCCATAACCGATACCAGTGTACAGTCCTTTAAGCCAAGCTGTGTCGTGTAGTAGGAATCACAGAAAAAGCCGCTGTCATCTGTCAGAACATAAGTACAAAGTGTATCCAGAATCTGTTTAAACTCCAGATTGTCATAATCCCGGATACGTCTTTGAGGAAGTTCCCTGTCATATATTTGACTGAAACATATCACGCAGTCACGATAGAGGGGCAGGGCATTTTGTTTTACATACTCCCGAAGCATATAATTAAGCGGTTCATGGAGAAATGCAGTGTTTGTGTGGACTCTTCGTTTCGGAAGCAGTCCGGGAAGCGTAATGGTGAGAATCCCCTGCTGTTCTGCAATCCGCATTCCCTGTGCATCTGCCGCTTTGGGAAGATAAGCTGCTTGATTTGGGGAGAGAGCCGGACAGACAAGGTTACGCATCTGGCAGGCAATCCGCTCCGCCCGAAGAGCAGCACTGACGCTCAGTTCCTCAAAATTTTTATCATAATTCTGGATATCAGTGACCTTCAGAGCGTAAACGGTATTCGTCAGTTTTTGCAGCTCCCCTTCCAGTTTTTCAAGCCGCTGGTAAATGGTTGGTGTATTTTGCGTCATAATAACCTACTTTCTCATGTAGTAACTGACAGCACCGGATTCATTTACAAGGCAGTAAGCGGCTACATCATCAATGGTGATTTTGGCAGCCTGGCTTTCGGATTCTAAGACAATCAGGCGTTTGGAACCATGTGATGGGATACTTTCCATCACATGATTGATCAGAGCCTCCTGTTCTTCACAGATATAGATGATTTCGTATTGTTCATCTTGCGAAAAGAAATTGAGCTTGATTGGAAATTCGCCACTGGTGTGGTATACAACACCTTTCTTAAAATCCAGCAGTACCCAGAAGCATGTAATTATAGCATAGTCAGGATTCTCAGCAGACTGCTGGCTGTCACAAAGAAGGTCATGCTCTTTATCGTAAATGATGCGCCCTTGTTTGATGAGGCTGGTAATCAATGACTTGATAGACTGCTCATGTCGGGAGAAAAGTTGTAAAACCTGGTCATACCTCAGAGTATGGTAAGTGGTAATGAACCGTAAGAGCTTGGCTCCCTCTCCTTGATAGATTTCGTTCCTTGTTTTCATGATTGACTCCCTTCTATATATAATAGGAAACTTTATACATATGGCTGTACGTACAGGATACGTTTGGTATTGTAAGTATAGTGTACGTACAAAGTACATAGAACCTGCTGTCAGCGATTGAATTTACAGGTACAAAAAAAGCACCATCTATGGGTGCTGGAAATAAGGAAAACTATAAGCAATACCTATTGTAGCATGGGTAATTTTACGCTTCAATCGCAGAAGCAGGTCATTTCTGTGCCATTTTCACTGGTTGGCATAAAAAAAGCAGGAAACCATTTTGATTCCCTGCATGGTGTATTGTTGTGCTTTTGTGTAGTTCTAATGATTACTTGTCTTTATAAAATGCTTCGAAAGCTTGTGCGAAGAATTCGGCTGTACCATTGCCGTATTTTTCATCTATCATAGGTTTGATTTTTTCATTACGGTAATATTGAGCCTGTGCAACCATCAGACCGTGTTCTTTCTTTATCTGTGAAAGTTGTTTCATAAGAAAACCGTATTCGGAAACAAGTTCTCTTACTTCAGAAGAATCTGGTGAACATACTTTTTTAGCTGCTAATTTGTATAAAAGATTGTCAAATTGTTGGTTGTAACTTTCTGCAGCCTCTTTGCTAATAGGATTGTTGGCAACAGACAGGAATTGCTCTTTTCCTCCATACCACTCAACAACTTTAGCATAGCCTTTCTGCATTTCTTCTGATGAAACTGTCTTAATATAATGCTTTTTCCATTCTTCAATGCTTCCAAACTCTTTTACAGCAAGTTCTTTCATATTGTCAGGCTGTTATCCGGCAAATTAAACGCTGCCTTCTCCGTCAGATTAAAACAGGCTTTACAGAGCATTTAACAATGGTATGAGGCATATAGTTTTGGACGCTTTTGGCACATTATTTTATGTGAAAGAACCATCATGCAGATTATTTTACATGATGGTTCCTAAAGTTATCCGAGTTCACAGTCATTGATTGCCTGCATAACGGCGTCGGTGGTTATGATATTTAAATTTGAACTGTTTCCAACTAACAAACTTGCATTGCACAGTTTGTTGATCATACGGGGAGTACCATTGGCAGCATTGAGGATTGCTTCAAGAGCACTATCTTCAAATACGGTCTGTGTGCATCCGGCTCCTTTCAGCTTGGCAGTGACATAGGAATGTCCTTCTGCCTTTGTCATGCCTTCCAGGTTATAATTCATTACAATCCTCTGACGGAACGGTTCGTGTATGCTGAGTCTGAGTGTGCTGTTTAGCTGTGGCAGGCCGGAAAGAAGAACAACAGCCCGGTCTCTGGAATCCATTTCAAAGTTGAATAGCATCTTCAGGTCATTAAGGACAGCGTTACCGATATAATTCGCTTCATCTATGATAATGACGGGAGTCTGCCGTTTTTCAAGTACGAGGCGGTTGATCTCATCCTGAATGATCTTGAAGTTATCCGTTTTGCGAAATGCAGGCTGAGCACCAAGCTCGGTGGCAAGATTCCGGTAAAAATCGTTCACAGTCAGAGTAGAGAGACTAGAATAGACTACTTTATATAGAGAAGTGTTCAGTCCCGAGGCCCAGTTTCTGATAGCAGTGGTCTTGCCTCTTCCGGCACTGCCGGTCAGAAGTCCGAATCCTTTGGTGGTAAGCAGGTAATTCAGGCGGAACAGGACTTCTTTGTATTCCTGTGTTTCTACGAGGACTTCTTTTGAGTTCTTGAGGAAAGGGTTGAATTCCAACCCGTATCTAGCGGTGTAATCCATAGTTATTCGTCTCCTTTGCATAAGCGTACTTTTTCTCTTTTTATCAATGCGTTTTCAGTTTTGTTGAGAAGCCGGATCGGGGTCAGTGTCCCATCGGTTTCTACGATAAAGATTTCCTTCATATCCGGGGAATACCGCAGGCGGATACGTTGTCGTGCAAAACGGTAATCGACTTCATATTCAATCTGGTCGATGACAATTACACTGTCAGCAGAGACCCGGCGTTCAATCTCCAAAAGAAAATCTTTGTCGATGTCTTCCTCGGAAAGTCTGCGGATCTGCTCCGGTTCCGAAAAGAAACGGTCCTGTGGGGACATTCCCCGAAGGGAAGAATGTGGGGACTGGTTGTACTTTTGGACAAAAGCATAGAGACTGCCGCGCAATTCGTCTAAAGAATGAAAGTCCCGCATATCAAGGGCTGCCATCCACTGGTCCTTCATTGTGCGGAACCAGCGTTCAATCTTGGCTTTCCCAGTCGGTGTATATGGCTGGCAGTAACTGAGTGTAGTGCCGATTCTTGCAGCAAGGAGCTCCATCTGTTTGTTCTTATAAGATTTACCATTATCAAAGTTGAATACTTTGGGGCGTCCATACTTGGATACAGCTGATTTCATAACAGACATCAGGTTGATGAAGTTATCATTGTAGAATACATCAATTCCGGTAATGAAACGGCTGGCATCATCGATCAGGGCAATGATATAAATACGGTGTTTTTTCCCATCAGAATCTGTAAGACGTGGACCAACACTGCTGTCACCGCACCAGACTTCGTTGATATGGGGACGCTCATAACGGCGCATATCTTTGTTTGGGGTCTGCTGCAGTTCATTCTGGATCCGGTTCACAAAACGGCAGACGGTGGATTCTGATATCTGTCCGTTTATGACAGAGCCATCTGATTTAAGCTGTCTGTAAATAGCAGCTGCAGACATGCGTGGATAGTTGGTCTTGAAATACCGGATCCGTTCCTGAAGTTCTTCATCGAGCTTGCGGCTCATACCGGCATCCGAGCGGCCTTTCGGGACGAGGCCGTCAAAACCGTGGTTCTGGTAGTCGAGATACCATTTTTCAATGGTGGCGGGAGCATAATGATGGAGTTTTCCGTCCGGCCCTATCAGTCCTTTTGTAGAAATTTCTGTGTAAAAAGCGGTCTTGTTTGGATAACGTTCATCAAGTCCTGCAATAATGGGTGCGATCGCCCCATAGCGCATCAGTGCAATTTCCTGTTGTTTTTCTTGCTTCATAAATAATCTGCCTCCTTTTTCTAAAGGATAACGGATAAGATCAGACCTGTCGTGTAAGGTTATGTTGGCAGGATAAAAAGTTTATTAGCGGTTGGTTTAATCTGCATGAACTGTCTGGAAAAACATGAAAAGCATTCTGAAACCAGGCTGGGGATATCAGGAAGTGGGAGCCTCATGGAGAGTAGCCGCTGTTTCCAATGCAACCGATAGTTCCGGATCATGGATTTCAGGTTGTTTTCATCGACACAACATTGTTCTGCCAGTATACTTTGGGATCCAGCAGTGTGTTCATAAGCATGGATCAGATGGACGTGTAGAATCAATGGAATTTGTGAATAGAGAACCATGGATGAGAGAAGGAGTGCATGGGTATGTCCACAGTTTTTGCAGTACACACGCACAACGGAAAGCGAGAGAACTTCATCAGCAAGCTGAATGCTGCGTCTGTAAGAGCCATAACGTATGAGGCAGCCGGAGTGTCCGCAGGTACATGGAATAAGGTTCAAATCAAGAGAAGAGATTGTTTTATTGTAAAAATCCTGAGAAAAATGGTTGTAGTTTTCTGTTTTAACTGTTATCATAAGTATGCATGGATATAGCGTAAGCTATGTTTGGTGAAAGCAGAAATCAAACTTTGGTCGGAGAGATTTCTGCTTTTTTGTTTCGTGGTTACAAAAACATATGATAACACAAAAGGTCTCGGGATAAAACAATCTGATGGAAAATACGTCAGATTCTGTTATGCCAAGACCTCTTTTATTTTGCTTGAAAAGTGAAAAATAAGTTTATTATAGAATGACTGATAATAGTCAGGCATATGTTCAAACATAGTTTGGAACATTTCTTCAACTTCCGTTTTACTAAAAATCGCAAAATCCATTTTATTCTCTCCTTTCAGGATATCATCAATGCTGGCAATCAGATGTTCCATACGTTCTTTCTTTGCTACCAACATTTTTCTCTGCATTTGCAAGATCTGGTTCCTTTCAAGAGCAGGATTCTCCAGAACAGCTTTGATTTCTTTCAAAGGAATGTCAAACTCACGGAAAAACAGAATCTGCTGTAATATTTCCAATGCCCTATCGTCATAAAGCCGGTATCCCGCATCACTTTTTTGTGTTGGTTTTAAAAGCCCGATTTCATCGTAATAGTGAAGCGTGCGAACGCTGATACCTGTAAGTTCTGATATTTCTTTGACTGTCCTCATAGTTGCTGACCTCCTGTTCCTGATAAGATAACTGTACGCTATGACGTTCCGTGAGAGTCAATATATATTTTGCATTTTTTAGTATAACATTTTTATGATATTACGAAAAGCCGAGGAGATAGGCGATATGTATTACTCTGGAAAGAACTTGTTGAGCGTATCCAATGTCTCTTTTGCAGTAAATCCCCAAAGGATGGTACTGAGTGCTTCAATCGCAGCCCTGCGTTTCCGGTAATAGGTGCGGTAGGAAATATTGGTGATGTGGTGAGCCAGCTTATCCAATATCTCATCTGTATTTTTCATTTCCTGTGGAGAGAGAAAAGCGTAGTAGAGAATCCAGTAATACTGTTCCCCATGCTTGTGATTGTTCCGGAGGAGATCGATGGATGATTCCAAAAGCTTCAGCATCTGGTTGCTTCTGGCAATACTTTTTGCCCGTTGTTCGATGTCGCTTCCGGTAAGATCAGCCCCGGCAGCATAGATGGAGTCCAGAAATTTGTCGATGTCATTGTCGTATTGGAGCTTAAACTGGTGCTCTATCTGGTGTACGACTACCTTCAGGCTGTAGGTTGCATCCCGGTATCTGCGTAAAAACTGATAGGTGTCGTGAAAACGTGGATCTTCTTCGGGTGAAGGAAATCCCTGTGTATTGCGGTTTGCCATGTCTATTCCCCCCCTTTCAGTGCAGAAGGCTCTGCCACGGCAGGCATCTTTTGGGCAGACTCATCCCCTGGACTTACGGACAACTCAAACCGATAAGCGGCATTTCCGTAGGGACAGATAATATTTAGAGTAAATGTATTAAATATATCTTTGCAGGCTGATAATGGAGATAATATATAGCGGGTTTTGGAGCAGTGGCAACATGGAATCCCTTGTGAATCCAATAGTTCTGCGACTTTTTGCACGATAAATTTCATGTGTGAATCTGGAACGCAGGAATCATTTTTTGTAACGGTGATTTGTGAGTCTGTGACAGTTTCTGAAACGCTAACAGAAGCAGAATCCTCAATAGTGATTTCTTCAGGTACATGGATTGGTAATTGCATCTTCATAGCGATCTCCTCCTTGTCAATCATAACGTCGCTGATATTAAACATCACGGACAGGTAATTGTTGAGATAAATTACGCTTCCGTGTTTTCCTGTAAATGAGATAAGTGTAATGTATTCTTTTTCCTCCAGTTTCTTCAAGAGTCGTGATACCGATGCCTTTGACAGACTCCACCTTTCACCCAGTTCATTAAAGCTGGTAAGGGGATTTCCGGTATTATCCCGGTAATAGACAATGGGACCGGAATCAGATCCCAGGACAGAGGAATCGTTGTAAACTGCATGAATCCACAGATCCAGAATAACATCCATTTCCGAGCATTTTCCAATGCCAATTAGTTCGTGAACTTTGGCAATCGGGAAAAAGAAAAACCCTGTATCTTTTTTACAGGGATAGTTGTATTCCAATACGGTATTGTCTTTGGGCCAGTCTGATATTTTGAATTTGACCAGGCGGTTTTTGCCGAGAAGAGAGTAGGTAATGTAATTCTGCTCTTCAAAAAATCGAAGGATGGACAACGCTTGATGTTGGAAACGGCAGCGAAACCATTCCTGAAGATCTGTGACTGTGCAGATCCACTCTCCTGGACCAATGGTATAGGTAATGTGTTCCATCCGGCGGTAGGATGTGCGGTAATTTGCATAGGAGCATAATACCAGATAATAAAAAAGAAAAGAGCCCCCGGTAGTTCGGATGCTCTTGGTAGTGATTAAAGTTTGTATGAAGTCACGGTAAATGCGACAGCGTGGAAATTCCACGATTTGTTTGAGTTCTAATTTGTAATTCATGGTGATCTTCCTTTCAAAGTATATTTAATTGTAATCGGACTTTTCATAGTGTTGGTATCAAGAAGAAGCCGATGGAAGTATAGCAAGTAGTCGTGTCACTCATTGCATTTTTATTGCATTTTTAAAATTTAGATTATGTGGCTATGTTGCTCTTAACTGGTTAAAAAGCCTTTAAAATCGTCTATATGCGTTAATACTCCGTACTGTCTGTCTGGAGTTTGA
>OGCN01002724.1_pt1 | contig 18489 bp, 18 predicted proteins | sample 1570181 | NCBI WGS metagenome assembly OGCN01 (sample SAMEA4370584, study PRJEB24528) | human gut metagenome | reverse complement strand
CTCATGGAATCTGAGCAAGAATTCTTATATCAATTTTTTGTAAGGAACGTATTGCACTTAATGAACTAAATAGCAATTTTACCTACTTCTGTCCATAGTAAGCATTCGCCCCATGCTTACGATAATAATGCTTATCCTGTAATTCCTGTGGAGCCGGCTGTACCTGCGGATTCAGCATCTCTGTTCTGGCCGCCATCTTCGCAACCTCTTCCAATACAACCGCATTGTGTACAGCATCTTTTGCATTCTTGCCCCATGTAAATGTTCCATGATTTTTGCACAATACTGCCGGCATTGCCATATATTCTGTATCTTTAAAATGATCTACAATCAGAACTCCCGTATTCTTCTCGTAAGCTTCTTCAATTTCTTCCTTTGTCAGATTTCGAACACATGGGATTTCTCCATACATATAATCAGCATGTGTTGTTCCATAACAAGGAATTCCTCTTCCTGCCTGTGCCCAGCTTGTTGCCCATGGAGAATGTGTATGCACAATTCCCTTTACATCCGGCATTCCTTTATAAATTTCGATATGTGTAGCAGTATCAGAGGATGGATTGTATTTTCCCTCAATTTTATTTCCCTCTAAATCCATGATAACCATATCGTCAGGTGTCAGTTCATCATACTCCACTCCACTTGGCTTGATTGCAAAATATCCTGTCTCCGGATCTATCTCACTTACATTTCCCCATGTAAATGTAATCAATTTATACTTTGGCAAAAGCATATTGGCCTCATATACTCGTTTTTTCAGTTCTTCTAACATGTTATTACCGCCTTTCACAGATTATTAACTGGCTACATTGTATCACATAATCTGTCTTATGCACCCCATTTTCAGCATTTAGCCAAGATTGTCTATTAGAGGTTAAAAAATGTCCTTTTCTCACCCATAATCAATTCAGTTATCGAGCTCTCTTCCAATATATTTTTCTACCACTTTAAATGGTGCCGGTCCAACATCCAGCACAGCTTTATGAAATTCTTTCTGTGATGCCTGACTTCCGTATTCTTTCACCCAGTCTTTTTTTAATTCCAGAAATTCCACATAACCCACATAATATTTCAAATAATTTCCCGGGCTTCCTAATATCAAATCATAAATTCGATTTATATTATCCTCATCGCCAATTCCATATTTTTTATAAAATGCAATTGCATCTTCTCTACTCCATCCATCATAATGTATTCCGATATCCGCAAGAGTATAAAGCCCTAATACGATTGAACTATTTTTCTGCAACAACGTTGCCTGATCCTTTGTCAGCGGTGCAAGATAATAACTGCACATTTCCGCATAAGTTGCCCATCCTTCTACATATCCTCCAAAATTTAAAATTGTACGGATAGGATCAGGATTTGTATTTGCAAAATAAACTGTCTGATATAAATGTCCCGGATATCCTTCGTGTGCCAATGTCGTAAACAAAGCCATTGTATTTCCTATCTGTGCTTCATTTACATAAATAACATTTTCATTGTACGCATCAATTGCAGGTATCATATAAAATGCCGGACTTAAGTGCTCCTGCATTGCTTTCGGAACATATTTAACCTCATAAGTTGTATCCGGAAGTTCTGGAAAACTAGTTGTTATTTTCGTCTGTAAATCCTGCAAGATAGAAGTCGGATTCTGTGGAATAGACGCATTGACTTCTTTTTCGGAAATCTTCATCACCCGCTCCATTGCCTCTAAGTCTTCCGTCATTTGCCGCCTCGTCATATCCCGGATTTCCTCGACTGAACGCGTTGAACCGGTTGAAGCCTCAACTACCTGTTCATAGTAGTCTTTTCCCTTTGGCAAATAACACAAGCCCTGCTCATTTTTTCCACTTCCTTTTAATTTTTCTATCGTACAAATCAGATTGTCATATGCCGGAAGTACATATGCCTTCATCATTCTTGCATTTTTCTGTATGTAGTCACTCTTTTGTTTATCCGAAAGAGAAGTTACTGTCCAAACCCGCTCTGCAAATGTAGAATACAAATAATTATTTTCTCCCATATCTCGAAATGCCTTACACTGCTCGATTACCTGCTCTGCCATTTTATCCGACATAAATAAGCCAGCCTTTGATTTTTTCTGCTCGAATTTTAACAAAGACGCAAAATACTCTGGTGTTGTTTTCATCAACTGTAAATATGTATCCACATCAGACTGCTCATAAAACGGATATTCCGATAAAATAACCGGCAACTGTGTTTGCACGCCACTGACCAATCCCATAGGCTCGTCATACAAAATATACTCCGCATCACGCTCGGTCATATTTAAATAGCATTTCAAAATATCATAAGTTAAAGAGTTTTCAACAGAAAGCTTGTTGTAATCAAAAGTTTTCAACACTTCTTCTAAGTTTTCCACCGCTGCAAGTAGATTTTTATTATCTGTCGGAAATGTCCCAAAAGTCACTTCATTTTCCCGAATATCATACTCTTTCGGATTTTTCAATGTGTAATGTAAACTTATCGTATTTGACGACAATTCCTGGCAAAACAGCTGCTTCGTAAATTGACGGAATTGTCGATTCTGCCCTGCCAAAGTCTCAGATTGACAGCCGGATAGTAACAGGATTCCTATTGTACCGGCGATTACTGAAAATGCTCTTATTTTTTGAGCTGTTATATAATTAACGTTCTTTTTTTCTTTCTCTATTTTATTTTCTTGTATTCCCTTAAAAAAAGACATAAAAACACCGCAGACTATAGAGTTATTTTTATCTTATGGATTGGATAAGCCCTATATTCTATGGTATTTGAATTTATTTTATTGTTATCAAAATCGGATTGATTGCTTCCAATTTCATGCCCTGTGCTAAAAACATCTTGCCACTTAATTTAACAACTTCATTGCTTCTTTCCAGCATGTGCGTCCTGCTGCCAGAATCGAACTTGGCTGTTCCAAAGAAATCAAACCACCTTCTGCCGTAGATATAAATCCACCTGCTTCCATTACGATCAACGATGCCGCCGCATAATCCCACGGCTGCAACATTAATTCCACATATACTCCGTTTGCTCCCGAAGCAACCCTGCAAATATCAAGTGCCGCTGAACCACCTTCTCGGATTCCAAGACTGTTTAAGTACAATTTCTTTGCATAATCAAATATTCTGTCTGTGTCCTCTGTCTGATAACGAGCACAACCGAAAGCTACAAGATTCTCTGAGAGTCCTTTATCTGAACTGTGGATTTCCTTACCGTTGAGTTTTGCTCCCTCTCCCTTTATCGCAGTATACATTTCTCTTGTATATGGATTGTATACACAACCAAACTGCATCTTTCCATGGTATGCCAGCCCTACCGAAATACAGCTATGCTTATAGTCAAAAATAAAATTAGTTGTCCCGTCTATCGGATCAATAATAAAACAATATCCTTCACCCAATTCTTGTTGAATTCCATCTTCTTCCGCCAGGAAATTTGCTTCTGGAAGAATAATTCTTAAATTACGGATCAAATAAGACTGTACATCTTTATCATGCTTTGTCACAAAATTAGATATTCCGGCTTTATCATATATCGTCAATTCTTCTTCATGCGCCTGTAAAATCATCTCCCCTGCAAGTGTCACAATATTTATAATCTCATCGTATAACATCGTTATCTCTTTCCCTTCGTTCATTCTTTTGTATCTCTTGATTTACCTATTTTCTATAAGCGGTGACTTGGTTAATCAAATTTTCATTTTTTATATAGACTCCATAATTGTCTTCCTTACATGATTGTAGTAGAATAAAGCTATCAAATGCAAGTGTTTTTACTCATTTTCTATATTACTGCAGGTCGAAATTTATCTCAGTCGAGAAGACTCCCACCTCTTTTAGGTGGTGAGTAACAGCAAATTTGTCTCAGTGGGAGTCCAATCTCCGACTGAGATAAACGCTCCGCGAGGATGCGCAGTGATTCTGTAAAGAATGTGTCAGCTTACGCTGCCCAGAATCACGCGCCAAGTCTCGCGGATGCTCGACTTGAAATGTAGTAATAAATTTATTTTAACTAGGGAGGTAATCCTTATGGCAAGTATTACTCTAAAAAATTTAAATAAAATATATCCGAATGGTTTTGTGTCCGTCAAAGATGTTTCTCTTACAATTGAAGACGGCGAATTTGTAACATTTCATGGCCCAAGCGGATGCGGAAAATCTACCATCTTACGAATGATTGGAGGTCTGGAAGATACCTCTTCCGGTCAAATCTATCTCGGTGATGAATTATTAAATGACATTTTGCCTAGAGATCGTAAACTTGCAATGGCATTCCAAAATTATCGTCTTTACGGCTACTTAAGTGCTTATGAAAATATTGCACTTGGCTTAAAACTTCGTAATATGCCTCGCAATGTCATTGACACACGCGTAAAAACCGCTGTGAAATTTTTTGATATTGAGGATGTTTTAAATAAAAAAGTAACAGAATTAACAGATGCTCAAAAGCAGAAGATTGCACTTTGCCGTGCCACTGTCTGCCATCCAAAAGTTTTACTTGTAGATGAAGATTTCGCTCACGGCAGCGACGAACTTCGTGCTGATATGCTACAGGATATTCAAAGAATCAATAAAGAACTAAATCTGACCGTGCTTTACGTCACCAACAACTATGAAGAGGCAACAAGCCTCGATGGAAGACTTATATTGATGAAGGATGGACAGATTACCAATCAGTAGACCAAAGAGACCATTGGGGACGGAGTTTTCCGGCTTTTTTCTACAAAAAAAGCCGGAAAACTCCGTCCCCAATGGTCCTAAAAATCTGTTGTGCACCGCTTCACGATCTCGCACGGCACAACTACATTTTTCTCAATCTCTTCCTGCTTCTCCAGAAGGCTGATCATATGATCTACGGTTGTCTTGCAAAGTACGTTAAGTTTACTGTCCACGGAAGTCAGCTCCGGTTCGCTGCTGATTGCCATAATAGAATCATTATATCCGCTGATCGACAATTCTTCCGGAACGGAAATAGCTTTTACTTTGGCATACTTCACTGCTCCGATAGCCATCGCATCCTCTGTTGCAAGTACTCCGTCAAACTCCAGCGTTCTACTGTATTCCAAAAGAAGATTCTTCGTATATTCGATATCATTCTTCGTGCGGAATTTCAGCTCGCCTCTGATTGGATATCCTGCGTCTGCGAGTGCAGCCTCATACCCTTTCATTTTCTGACGTCCACTGAAGGAATCCGAATCATACATAAAGAGGATTCTCTCTCTTCCTCTGCGGATCATGGATTTTGCCACCTCATAAGTTGCCTGATAATCATCTGCGCATGCACAATATATATTGTCTCCTCTGACACGCCCATTAATCATAAAAACAGGAGTTTTTTTTGCTGCTTCCCGGATATAATCCGTATCATACTCATCTTTTCCATTTCCTGCATAAGTAGAACCGACAAGTACCAGAGTATCAATTCTTTTTGACAAAAGCATATTCACATAATTTTGTTTTTCTTCCTGACCAAAACCGCTGCATCCTAAAATACAGTCATATCCATAACTATGTAAACTACTCTCAAGATACGCAACCGCTTTCGCCATATAACTATCTGCAATATTCGGACAAATAATTCCTACTGTTTTCATTGAATCAAGTCCAAGTCCTCTCGCGAAGACATTCGGCGTGTAATCATTTTCCTTCATTACAGCCAATACTTTTTGTTTTGTTTTTTCGCTGACTCTCGGACTTCCATTTACCACTCTGGATACGGTCGCAATGGATACACCTGAAAGTTTTGCTATATCATATATATTAATTGCCGTGTCCTCTCTTTCTATTTTCTGTCATCCGTAAATGTTATCCTCATATGTAACCGTCGCAACAGTCTTATCTTTCAAAATAGACACCACGCCTAAATTTATTATAATTTAATTATTCAGAAATATCAAATCCGAAATATTTGACTGCATTATTATAAGAAATTCCTTTTACAATCTGCTCAAGCACTTTATAATCTGCCGGATATTCTCCGTTCTCAACCCATCCTCCAATCAGTTCGCAGAGAATTCTTCTGAAATACTCATGTCTTGTGTAAGACAAGAAACTTCTGGAATCTGTCAGCATTCCTACAAAGTTAGACAAAAGTCCTAAGTTTGCAAGAGATGTCATCTGAGCGATCATACCAGTCTTATGATCGTTGAACCACCATGCACTTCCCTGCTGGATCTTTCCTGCTGCCTCTGTTCCCTGGAAACATCCAAGAATTGTTCCAATTGCTTCATTGTCACAAGGATTCAACGAATACAAGATTGTCTTCGGAAGCTCATCTGTTGCGATCAAAGAATTCAGGAAATCCGCTGTCTGTGCACTTGGAGCATAATTGTTGATACAATCAAACCCTGTATCCGGTCCAAGCTTTGCATACATCAGTGCATTATTATCACGTTTACATCCATAATGAATCTGCATTACCCAATTTCTCTTATGATAAGCTCTTGCAACAAACTGCATAAATGCCATCTTAAATTTCATTTCTTCTTCTCTTGTGATGCTTTCACCTGCCAATGCTTTTTTGAAAATCACATCAACTTCCTCTTCTGTAGCAGGTGCATACATTACATACTCCAACGCATGGTCTGATACAGAGCAGCCCATAGAAGCAAAGAAATCCATTCTGTTCAAAATAGCTTCCTTCATAGTTGCAAAATCTTTTACTTCAATTCCGCTTACTTCCGAAAGAGTTTTCATATAATCTGCATATTCTGGTTTTTCCAGATTCATAGCTTTATCTGGACGCCATGCTGGAAGTACCTGAACTTCAAAAGTATCATCCTCTGCCAGTTTTTTATGCCATTCCAGCGAATCTATCGGATCATCTGTAGTACAGATTAATTTTACATTTGACTGACGAATCAGATTTCTTACAGACATTCCATCTTCCTGTAATTTTGCATTACACAGATTCCAGACTTCTTCTGCTGTTTCTCCACACAAATGTCCTGTATATCCGAAATATCTCTGCAACTCTAAATGACTCCAATGATACAGAGGGTTTCCGATTGCCTTTTCAAGAGTCTCTGCCCATTTCTGGAATTTTTCACGGTCGCTTGCACCGCCTGTAATGTAATATTCATCTACTCCATTTGAGCGCATCTGACGCCATTTGTAATGATCTCCGCCAAGCCATACCTGTGTAATATTTTCAAACTTTCTATCTTCTGCTATTTCCTGTGGGTTAATATGGCAGTGATAGTCTACGATTGGCATATTCTCTGCATACTCGTGAAAAAGTTTCTGCGATGTTTCTGATGATAATAAAAAGTCTTTATCCATAAATGCTTTCATGTTCGTTTTCTCCTATTTCGTCTCTGTTTTTGTAAGCTCTTACACAGACAGCTATAGTATACTCTTTCCAATTGCATAATGCAAACATTTTCCCTTTATTTTTCCACAATATTTTCCTTCTATTTTTGTCTCTTTTTCACAAATCCACTTGTTTTTTCCATTTTGATATTGACCTTTTTCCTATTTCGTTATACTTTATATGTAAGCTCTTACATATTTGTGAGGAATTACATTTAACAGTTCTAAAATATTGGAAGGAGGATTAATTAACCTTTGAAACCATTTATTAAAATCCATCCTGCTGATACCGTCGCAGTTGCACTGTCTCCTTTAAAAGAAGGAACAGAAATTCAAATCGACAATCAGACAGTAGTATTAACAGAAGACATCCCTCAGGGACACAAATTTGCTTTAACAAACATCACCGAAGGGGACTCAATCATTAAATATGGAAATTCCATCGGAGTTGCTAAAACTGACATCACGAAAGGTTCCTGGATCCATACTCATAACATGAAAACAGGACTCGGAGACCTTCTTACTTATACATATAACAAAGAAACAGCTTCACTTGCTGAAAAAGAATCCCGTTTCTTCAATGGATACAGAAGAAATGACGGACGTGCCGGAGTCCGCAATGAGGTCTGGATCATTCCGACTGTCGGATGCGTAAACAACGTAGCTCAAGCAATTGAAAAAGGCTCTCAGGCATTTGTAACTGAGAATGTAGAAGGAGTCATTGCCTTTACTCATCCTTATGGATGTTCCCAGATGGGCGATGATCAGGATCATACTCGCCAGATTCTGGCTGATCTTGTCAACCATCCAAACGCTGGTGGCGTTCTTGTTCTCGGACTTGGATGCGAAAACAGCAACATTGACGAATTAAAGAAACATATCGGAGAATACGATCCTAAGCGTGTCCGTTTCCTTGTTGCTCAGGAATGTGAAGATGAAATCGCAGACGGAATCGAAGTTGTACGTGAACTTGCCGCTTATGCAAATCAATTCAAAAGAGAACCAATCAGCTGCAGTGAACTTGTGATTGGTATGAAATGTGGAGGTTCCGACGGACTTTCCGGCATCACAGCCAACCCAACTGTCGGTGGATTCTCTGACAGACTGATTGCAATGGGAGGGTCTACAATCCTCACTGAGGTTCCAGAGATGTTTGGTGCTGAGACACTGCTGATGAATCGTTGTGAAAACGAAGCACTCTTCGATAAAACAGTAACTCTCATCAATGACTTTAAAGAATATTTCAAACGTCACGGACAAACCATTTATGAAAATCCATCCCCTGGAAATAAAAAAGGTGGAATTTCTACGCTGGAAGACAAATCTCTCGGATGCACACAGAAATCTGGTACTGCTGCCGTTAAAGGTGTGCTTGCTTATGGAGAACCTGTATGTACAAAAGGTCTGAACCTTTTAAGTGCCCCTGGAAATGATCTTGTTGCCGCGACTGCCTTGGCTGCCTCCGGAGCACACATTGTCCTTTTCACAACAGGACGCGGAACACCATTTGCCTGTCCGGTACCAACCGTAAAGATTTCTTCTAATAATCTTCTTGCTCAGAAAAAGAAGAACTGGATTGATTTTAACTGCGGTGTTCTCGTTGATGATACACCGGCTGATGAACTTGCAGACCAACTGCTTGATTTCGTCATTGATATTGCATCCGGTAAGAAATCAAAATCTGAAGAAGCCGGATTCCACGACATGGCAATTTTTAAACAAGGCGTAACACTCTAAAAATAATAATACCATTTTTAACACTCTTTATTGAAAGGATATAATAATCATGAAAAAACTTTCTTACGAAACATTAAAAGAACAAAATTATTCAGGATATCTTCTCGAGGATGCTCCTGAACGTGTACTCCAGTTTGGTGAAGGAAATTTCCTTCGTGCATTTGTTGACTATTTCATCGACGTTATGAATGAAAAAGCTGGATTTAACTCCAAGGTTGTCCTCTGCCAGCCAATCGAATCCGGACTTTCTGATATGATAAATGAACAGGAAGGACTTTACACTCTCTTCTTAAGAGGTTTTCAGGACGGACAGGAAGTAAACAAAAAACGTGTGATTTCATGCGTTAGCCGCTGCCTGAACCCATATAGTGATTTCGAAGCTGTTCTTGAATGTGCTTCTAATCCTGATTTAAGATTTATCACATGCAATACAACAGAGGCTGGAATCGCATACGATCCTTCCTGCCAGTTTACAGATACTCCTGCCAATTCTTATCCTGGAAAACTGACTCAGTTCTTATATCGTCGTTTCCAGAAATTCGGTCAGGAAGAAGGAAAAGGATTCATCATTCTTTCATGTGAGCTGATTGATGACAATGGAAAAGAGCTTGAAAAATGCGTACTGAAGTATGCTGAGCAGTGGAATCTCGGTGAAGATTTTATTGCATGGATCAAAAAAGAAAATACTTTCTGTTCTACATTAGTTGACCGTATCGTTACAGGTTATCCTAGAAATGAAGCAGATGCAATCTGCGAAGAACTCGGATACAAAGACAACTTAATTGATACAGGTGAGATTTTCGGATTCTGGGTAATTGAAGGTCCTCAGTCTATCAAAGATGAGTTCCCTGTAGATAAAGCAGAACTTCCTATCTTGATCACAGATAACCATAAACCTTACAAACAGCGTAAAGTCCGTATCTTAAACGGAGCTCACACTTCCTTTGTTCTCGGTGCTTACCTTGCAGGACAGGATATTGTAAGAGATTGTATGCATGATGATGTAATCTGCGGATTCATGAACAAAACAATTTATGATGAAATCATCCCTACACTGGATCTTCCAAAAGAAGAATTACTTAATTTTGCATCAGCTGTAACAGAACGTTTCAAAAACCCATTTATCGATCACGCTTTACTTGCAATTTCATTAAACTCTACATCTAAATGGAAAGCCCGTGTAATGCCATCATTAAAAGAGTACATCAAACGCCATGGTTCTCTTCCTGCTTGCATTACTGCTTCCTTTGCATTTTACATTGCTTTCTTCAATGGTCATACATTGACAGAAGATGGTCTTGTAGCAAGCAGAAAAGGAAATGATTACACAGTAAAAGATGACAAAAATGTACTGGAATTCTATCTTGCACACAAAGATGATTCCGTAGAAGATCTCGTTCACGCAGTTTGCACAAATACAGGTTTCTGGGGCGAAGATCTTACAGCACTGGAAGGATTTGAAACTGCAGTTTGCAATTATCTGACACAGATTCGTGAAAAAGGTACTTACGAGGTTATGAAATCTCTTCTGTAATATTTTTTAGAAATAACTCATCATCATATATGAAATCAAGGAGATATATTATGAATTCAACATTAGAAAAATTAGAACAGTTTGGTATCGTACCTGTTGTTGTACTTGATGATGCAAAAGATGCAGCACCTCTTGCAAAAGCACTTTGTGATGGTGGTCTTGCCTGTGCGGAAGTAACTTTCCGCACAGATGCTGCTGAAGAATCTATCCGCATCATGACATCTGAATATCCTGACATGGTTGTCGGAGCCGGTACTGTTCTCACAATCGAACAGGTAGACCGTGCCGTTTCTGCAGGTGCTAAATTCATCGTCAGCCCAGGACTGAATCCAAAAGTTGTAAAATATTGTCTGGAGAAAAATATTCCTGTTACACCTGGAGTTGTTACTCCTAGCGAAATGGAACAGGCTATTGAACTTGGATTAGAAGTAGTTAAATTTTTCCCTGCTGAACCATCCGGCGGACTGGCTATGATCAAAGCTGTCGCAGCACCATACACTATGTTAAGATTCATGCCAACCGGCGGAATAAACCCACAAAATATCACACCTTATCTTCAGTATAATAAAATCATCGCTTGCGGTGGAAGCTGGATGGTAAAAGGAAGTCTTGTTTCTGAAGGAAAATTTGATGAAATTACAGCTCTTACAAAAGAGGCCGTTGAACTTGTTCATTCTGCCCGGGAGGTGAAATAATGGCTAAGGTCGTTACTTTAGGAGAAATTATGCTGAGACTTTCCCCTCCGGGATATCAGCGTTTTGCACAGGCTTCTGATTTTGAAATCAATTACGGCGGTGCTGAAGCCAATGTTGCTGCTTCTTTAGCACAATTTGGAAATGATGCTGCATTCGTATCTAAGATTCCTGCTAACGCAATCGGTGATGCCGCAGTTGCAACCATGAAAAAGCTCGGTGTTGACTGCCGCCACATTGTAAGAGGCGGTAAACGTCTCGGAATTTATTTTCTGGAAAATGGTGCTTCTGTCCGCCCTTCCAGCGTTGTTTATGATCGTGCGGATTCGGCTATTACTCAGGCACTCGCAGAAGAATTCGATTTCGACACTATTTTCGAAGGAGTTGACTTGTTTCATGTATCCGGTATAACTCCTGTTCTTAGCGATACTGCTGCCGAACTTACTATGACAGCTTTAAAGAAAACAAAAGAACATGGTGTTACAGTATCTTTTGATCTGAACTATCGTGCAAAGCTCTGGACAGAAGATGTAGAAGGAAAACAGAAAATGCTTTCTGATATGATGCCTTATGTAGATATTTGCTTTGGAAATGCAAGAGATGCTGCAAAATGTCTTGGTTATACAGAAGGTGATACCGACTTTATTAATGGTGATTACAGCATTTGTGTCGATGAAGAACACATGACAAACGTAATGAAACATTATGGATTTACTCACCTGATCACAACACTCAGAAACAGCATAAGCGCTTCTGATAACGGTTGGTCCGGTGCTATATGTACCAGTTCAGGACTTTATCAGGGAAGCAATTACAATCTTCATATTGTCGACCGTGTTGGCGGCGGAGATTCCTTTGCCTCTGGAGTACTTCATGGAATTCTATCCGATATGGGTGCTGAAAAAGCTCTGGAATTCGGACTTGCTGCCGCAGCAATCAAACACACTATTCCTGGCGATTTAAACTTTATCTCAGAAAATGAAGTTCTTGCACTGATGGATAGTGACGGGGCAGGACGCGTACAGCGCTAGAAACCAGTAGGGCCGGGGAAACCAATGGGGACGGAGTTTAGTGGCTTTTTGCCTGAGCAAAAAGCCACTAAACTCCGTCCCCATTGGTTTCCCTCGCTTGTTTATATCAACGCATTATAGATGTCTCTCTTGGACACCCCTCTGTCCTTAGCCACCTTCTTCATAGCTTCTTTCTTATCAATCCCTTGTGAGAGATAATGCTCCATATGTTCTTCAATACTCATTTCTTCCCACTGAGCTTTTTCTTCCTGAGCAATCTGCTCTCGGCTTCTCCCTTCGATCACAAGTACACACTCACCTTTTGGCGGCTGCTCATTATAATATGCACACGCCTCTTCTAATGTCGTCGCAAATGCTGTCTCGTGACGCTTTGTAAGCTCCCTACAGACCGTTATCCGTCGTTCCTTGCCCAATCGTTCACTTAACATCTTTAACGTCTTTAAAAGGCGATGTGGAGCCTCATACATAATAATTGTTCTTGTTTCCCGCTCTATTTCCTGAAGCACCAGCTCTTTTTCCTTCTTATCCGTTGGAAGAAACGCTTCAAAAGCAAATCTTCTTGTAGATAATCCAGATAATGTAAGTGCTGTAATACAGGCTGCTGCCCCCGGAAGCGACGTAACCGAAATTCCAGCTTCATAACACATCTTTACAAGTTCTTCCCCTGGATCTGAAATTCCTGGCGTACCCGCATCTGTAATCAATGCAATATTCATACCATCCTGCAATTTTTCAACCAGTTTACGGCCTTTTTCATATTTGTTATATTCATGGTAGCTCGTCATTGGCGTCTGTATCTCAAAATGATTCAGCAATTTAATACTGTTTCTTGTATCTTCCGCTGCAATCAGATCTACTTCTTTCAACGTCCGTATCACACGAAATGTCATATCTTCCAGATTACCGATCGGTGTTGCACACAGATATAATGTTCCTGACATAATAATTCCTCTCTAATGCTCATACATGATTATCGGCGGCTCAACTGTCACACGCGATTTTCCGCCTCGCAGTCCCTCTATCAAAACCATTGTCGGTTCCTTATCTATATAAGGATGTACAAACTGAATACGTTTCGGCTCAATTCGATACTGGCACATCTTCGCCATAATCTCAGCAAGCCTGAATGGTTTATGAATCATATAAAAACGTCCCTTGCTATCCGCAAGAATCTTTTCACTCTCTCTTAAAATATCATCTAAAGTACAAAGTATCTCATGTCTTGCTATTGTCTTTGCATCGCCTTCATTTTTCAGGCCATGCTGATTTAACATGTAAGGCGGATTCGTAGTGATAACATCAAAAGAGGCAGGCGGAAAAATCGTTGCTGCCTCTTTAATATCTCCTGTTACAATATCAATCTTATCTTCCAACCGGTTATATGCCACACTTCTTCGTGCCATATCTGCACTCTCTTCCTGAATCTCAAGACCGGTAAAATGACTTCCCTTTGTCTTGCCTTCTAATAGAATTGGCAATATTCCTGTTCCTGTTCCAAGATCCAGCACCCGTTCTCCCGGTTTTACTTTTGCAAAATTAGAAAGAAGTACTGCATCGATTCCAAAACAAAAACGCTTCGGATCTTGTATGATCTCGTAACCTTTTAACTGCAAATCATCCAATCGCTCTCCTGGATACAAATGTACATCCTGATTCTTAATTGTCATCTAACTTGGATGCTCCTTCATTTTTCTCCAATTTGGCAAATTGTTTCATCTCTTCCTTTGAAACCTTTGTTTTTCTTCGTCTCGGTTTAAATTTCAACTCATCAGCAGAATATTCTCGAATCTCTTTCTCATCATTTTCAAGATTTACAATCACCTTAACCTGCTTACGTAAAACACTTAACGAATGTACTACTCCACTTAACTGATCCGGTGTTGTCACCATATCTCCGACTGATGGAAGCTGACTGTTCAACTCTTCATATGTTTCTTCTTCATTTGTCAAACAACACATCAAACGTCCGCAGACACCAGAAATCTTTGTTGGATTAAGTGAAAGATTCTGTTCCTTTGCCATCTTAATTGAAACTGCTGCAAACTCAGATAAATATGTGCTACAGCACAATGGTCTGCCACAGATTCCAATCCCTCCACGGATCTTTGTCTCATCTCTCACACCAATCTGACGCAATTCAATTCTTGTACGGAAAACTGCCGCCAAATCCTTGACAAGCTCTCTAAAATCAATTCTTCCATCTGCTGTAAAATAAAATAATACTTTATTATTATCAAATGTATATTCTACATCAATCAGTTTCATCTGCAAATTGTGCTTGCGAATCTTTTCCAAACAAATTTTAAACGCTTCTTTTTCTTTTTCTTTATTCTTCTCAACCGTTTTTTTATCCTGTTCATTTGCAATACGAATAACAGATTTTAACGGCTGTACGACTTCATCATCGCTCACTTCCTTCGGACCGCTTACAACACGCCCGTATTCTATGCCTCTCGCAGTCTCAACAATGACATATTCTCCCGGCTTTATTTCCAGTTCTCCCGGCGAAAAAAAGTATATCTTTCCTGCAGTTCGAAAACGCACACCTATTACTTTTATCATTCTTCTAGTTCTCCTTTATTGTCAGCAGAAGCAATTCCATTGTCAGCTCAAAGTTTACATTTGCATTTAGTCTTGCCTTTGCTTTCTCGATACCCTCCAGTATTACTTCAATACCTTCATAGGAACTTTTACTGGCACGCTGCTTGATATACTTCAGCTGATCTGAAAATACAACCCTGTCCGGATCTTTTGTTGCTTTAAATAATAAAACATCACGATACCAGATTGCAATAATATCCAGATAATCCTGAATCTCCAGCTTATATGACATACAGTTTTTCACCGCAGCCATCAACTCTTCTACCTGCATCTCATCAATATTTCTAAGCAGTCTGATTGCCTCTTCTTTAATCTCATTAAAATATTCAGAAGTTGCAAGTGAAATTGCTTTTCCCATATTCCCCTGTGCAAATGCTACACAGATATCTGCTTTATAATCTGGAATCTCCAACTGCTCCATAAGATATTTTTTCACCAATTGATCTCTAATATTACGCAATTTCAACATAACACATCGAGAACGTATTGTTGGCAATAATACTTCTGCATTCTGTGTTAAAAGCATGATCACTGCATACTCCGGCGGCTCTTCAATTGTCTTTAATAACGCATTCTGAGCCTGTACACTCATCATATCTGCATCATCAATAATATAAATCTTATATTTACTACTATAAGGTTTTATCACAATATCATTATTTACCTGTTCACGAATATCATCTACACTGATCGTCGTCGGTTTTTCATGAACAACACGGATAATATCCGGCTGGTTACCATTCATTGCCTGTTTACAAGACTGGCATTTTCCACATGCATCTCCGTCTGCCTCTCGGTTCTGGCACTGAAGACTCATTGCAAATAGATTTGCCAGTAGTTTCTTTCCAGACCCTCTTTCTCCGTTGAGTATATAAGCATGGGAGACAGTATCCGATGTCACAGCATTCCCAATGTACTGTATTATATTTTTGTGTCCTACAACGTCTTTAAATCCGCTCATTCTATCACCCACATTCTTTGAATTTATTCCCGCAGCCATTCAACCACTTCGACATTCGTATTATAACATAGTTTTTAAGGGAGTCATACCCGCAAATACGAAAAAGCATTCTTTTAACTTCTTCTGCGCATCTCTGCAATCCTGCCGGAGGCTATATCAGATGGAGATTGACTCCCACCACTGATACTGATTTGTTACTCGCCACCTACAGAGGTGGTAGTCTTCTCACATCTGATATAATCACAAATCTCACTTACACATTTTTGAAAATCAAAATTTTGAAAACGCTTTGTAATTCCCGCATCCTGTAAATTTTTCTCCGAAAAGTCCTCTGAATCTGCTAAAAATCTTCTGCACATTTCTGCATATTTAGGTGCTGCCTGCTGTCGCTCTCTTTCCAGAGCCCTGCTTAATCGCAATCCATCCTCTACCTCTACATATAACGGAATCATATTTTCTTTTCCGAAATATTTACACATTTCCTTATAAGACACCAACGTGCCAATCACCAGATAACTATATTGCGACAAATCAACTTGTCCATCGTCTGCCGTAAAATATTTCCAAATTCCATGTTTTGTCTGATAAGCACGCTGCTCAATAACACAACCTCTTTTTTCCAATTCCTGAAGTTTATTTTCATCTACAAAATGATATTCCACCCCATTTTGTTCTCCTTCGCGGATTGGTCTTGTTGTATATAAAATTATATTTTTCAATTCCGGTATTCTTTCTTTTATTTTCTTAAAAAGAGAATCTTTCCCAGATGAGCTTTTTCCCATTAAATAAAAAATCTTTCCCATTCTTTTTCCTCTCTCACTGTTACATACATTATAGTTGTTCTATTTTACCAAATTCAAGTCGAGCAGCCGCGAGACTTGGCGCGTGATTCTGGTCAGCGTAAGCTGACACATTCTTTACAGAATCACTGCGCATCCTCGCGGAGCGTTTATCTCAGTGGGAGTCCAATCTCCGACTGAGATAACTACATTTTGGGTACTTACTTTAACACTTCTAATTTACCTTCTTCTTTTGTACCCTCAATATCAAAACCTGCACATTCATACTGTATGAGAATTTTAATTGCTTCGTTTGAAATTTGCTCTCCCGGAACTATAATCGGAATCCCCGGCGGATATAGATAAGCATACTCTGTTGAAATATATCCCACACAATTTTTATATTCTAACGATACCACATTTTCCTTATTCTTTGCTTTTTTTATTGCTTCAGCACTCGGATAAACCTGCTCTAATTCTGGTAATTGATAACTGTGGAGTTTAATGTTTTTTTCACAACTGTCTGTTCTTTTTGAAATGTTATCCACATTATTCGGTTCTTTTTCACCTTTTTTATTGAATAACTCTTTTTTATCTAACTCTTCATCTATTTCATATAAGGCTTTCACCAGTCTATCCATTCCATCCTTCTTATCCCCTATAGAAGTCATAGCCAGTACATAACTTCCTGCTGACAGTTCCATTTCCAAATGATAATTCTTTAATAATATCCGATGCAATTCTTTTCCTGTCATTTTGGTATCTTTCACAGAAATAACTAATTTGGATTTATCATATTCTACCTTGCCGGTCTCTACCAATTTCAAATGTTTCAAATGTCGTAAATTTTTTCTCACATTATCTAAATTTTCTACATAGCTTTGAAAATAAGCATCTCTATAATTCTCCAGCATATCTATACATTCATCTATAGAAGCCATTAATATATAGGATGGACTGCTCGACTGAAGCATATGTAAATACATTCTCACCGATTCTCTATCTACGATTTGTCCATTCATATGTATCAATGCTGTCTGTGTCAAAGAAGGGAGTGTTTTATGTATACTCTGGATTACAATATCGGCACCTTTTTCATTCGCATTTCTTGGAAAATATGGATGAAATCCAAAATGTGCTCCATGAGCTTCATCAACGATCAATGGGATTCCGTATTCATGAACAATCTTGGCTATTGTTTCTATATCTGACAAAACACCATCATATGTAGGCGAAACTATCATAACTGCTTTTATTTTATTTTCACAATCAGATTTGTAATTTTCCTCTAACTTCTTCCGAATCTTTTCCGGATCTATTTCTCCATTTAATTCTACTTCCGGATCATAATTAGGATAAATATAATCAACATGCAATTCATTCATGTAAATAGCATGATATACCGATTTGTGGCAATTTCTTGCAACAAGAATCCGATCTCCTTTTTCTGTCGATCCTAAAATAGCACTTAAAATACCGACTGTACTTCCATTTACTAAAAAAGCTGTTTCTTCAGCATGAAAAATCTTTGCCGCTCGTTCCTGTTCTTCTTTTAAAATTTCTTTTGAATGATGAAGGTCATCAAATCCTGTAATTTCTGTAATATCATATGCATATGGAATATCCGCTTTTATAAGCTCTTTATTTCTTTTATGTCCCGGCATATGAAATCCATAATAATCAGAGTCACTGTATTTTTTTAATCTTTTATATAAGGTTTCTGACATTGTTTTTAGCGCTCCTTAAACTTAAATAAAAAAAAAATCAACGTCTATTCAACGTTGATCATTTACAATGAGCGTGCGGGGATTCGAACCCCGGACAACTTGATTAAAAGTCAAGTGCTCTAC
>OGCN01002723.1_pt1 | contig 18492 bp, 14 predicted proteins | sample 1570181 | NCBI WGS metagenome assembly OGCN01 (sample SAMEA4370584, study PRJEB24528) | human gut metagenome | reverse complement strand
CATACTTTCGGCAATCGCTGTGGCTATCCGGCGGATACGGGTTTTAGCCTCTTGGCGCCAGGTTTCGTCGAAAGTGCGGAAAGTCCCTTCTAACCGGACTTCTTTGGGGATAATGTTCATCATGCTGTGGCATCTGAAATGACCGAAAGTCAGGACGGAAGGAATGAAGGGAGAGGCGTTCCGGCTGGTAATCTGCTGCAGAGCCACGACGATATGGGAAGCGATCAGGATCAGGTCTGCCGATTGGTCGGGTAAGGCGGCATGTCCTCCCGGGCCGTGCAGGGTGATGGATATCTCGTCTCCCGAGGCCATATATTGACCCGGACAGATGCCGAGCTGGCCGACCGGAAGGTCCGGTTCTGCATGTAAAGCGATGATCCACTCCGGAAGATGGGTTTGGAAAAAAACATTTCCGATGATATCCCGGGCTCCGCCGGGCAAAACCTCTTCTCCGTGTTGGAAGATGAACATCAGGTTAAAGGGCAGTGACCGGGTGGCCAGTATTTCTGCCGTTCCCAATAAGACGGCCGTGTGCAGATCGTGCCCACAGGCATGCATAATGCCCGGGTTACGGGAAATAAGAGGATGATCTTCCTTTTCGGAGATCGGCAGGGCGTCGAAGTCTGCCCGTAAGGCAATTGTCCGGGAAGTGTCTCTACCGGGCAGAAAACCGATGATCCCTGTCGGGCCTGCGTTGGTATACTGAATTTGCAGGCAGTCAAGAGTACGGCGGATATAGGCTGCGGTCTGTTCTTCTGCAAAGCTTAGTTCCGGATGTTCGTGCAAATAGGTATAATGCATTCGGGCATTCGTGAGCAGCTCAGGGGGTATATTTATCATAAAGCTTTATTTACAATTCAAACTATATTTTCAGGTGGTTTTGAGCTAACGAAGTTAAAATTTATTCTTGAATCATCGAAATCCTCGGTAAAAAGAATTATTTTCGTATTCCGAATTCATAAAAGAAAAGAGAATTTGATGTATGTATATTTTTGAGTGAGTGTATGTTGTTTTATGCTAATTTTTGTGATATGAAAGTGCTTTTATCGATTGTTTTTCTGTTTGCCTCTTTGGCAACTTTTTCGCAAGCAGTGATCAACTTCAGTAACCGGGCACATGATTTCGGGACGATTAAGGAAGTGAATGGAGCTGTTTCTTATGATTTTGAGTTTGTGAATGCCGGGACTGCTCCGATATTGATCAAAAATGTAGAATCTTCGTGTGGCTGTACTTCTCCGCAGTGGAGTAGACAACCGGTTTTACCCGGACAGAAAGGGTTTGTGAAGGCTACTTTCGATCCGAAAGACCGGCCGGGATTTTTCGATAAGACAATAACGGTATATTCGAATGCTAAACCAACCGTAGTGGAACTGAAGATTAAAGGTACAGTCGAGGGGAAAGCCCGGACAGTGCTCGATGATTATCCTTATGAGCTGGCTTCCGGTTTACGTTTGCCTTTGGAGCATATCTCTTTGATGAAAGTACACAAAGGAGAGGTGAAAAGTATGTCTGTGGGAGTTTTCAACAATGCCGGTAAATCAGTTGCCGTTTCTTTTACGGACTTACCGGCTTATATTAAAATGGCTATCGAGCCTCAGCCTATTCCCGATAAAGGGAAAGCGACGATCAAGGCGGCCTATAATACGGCGATGAACGGTGAATATGGATTGAATAAAGAGCAGGTGACGATGGTGGTCGAGGGGAAAAAATACACCTTGCCGGTTTCGGTCTTCATCGAAGAAGACTTTAAAAATATCGATCCGGCGACAGCCCCTCGGATTGAAGCGGACAAACGATATCATAACTTCGGGCATACTCCTGCTGCTCAAGTGGTTTCCTGTACTTATCAGATAAAAAATACCGGCCAAACTCCTTTGACGATTCATCGTATATATTCCAACGATGAGCGGGTAACTGTCGAAATGACCCGGAAGGAACTGAAACCGGGAGAAGCGGCTGCTTTGAAGGTGAATACGAAATCAGGAGCCGATGCCGGGAAGGTGACTTGTTTAATCAGTGTGATTAGTAATGCACCTGCCAATCCTGAGTTGACTTTACGTTTTTACGGAAATATCGATTGAAATTATTAATATATTAGTTATGAGAAAACAAATCCCCAACCTGATCACTTGTATGAATGTTATTTCCGGTACGCTGGCTATCTTTCTGGCTATGTACGGACTGTTGACCGCTGCTGCTATCCTGATCCTGGTGGGGATGGTTTTCGATTTTTTCGACGGGATGACCGCCCGTCTGTTGCATGTCAAGTCGGAGATAGGGAAAGAACTCGATTCGCTGGCCGATATGGTCAGTTTCGGGGTTGCTCCTGCTATTCTGGCGTATTTTCTGATCGTTAGAGAATTACCGGGAGGTGATTTCCTGCATTTTGCCACCTGGACGCTGGGACAGCAGATTACAGCTGTCATGCCGGTCGTGATCGCTCCTTTCTCGGCTTACCGCTTGGCTAAATTTAATCTCGATGTACGTCAGGCCACTTCGTTTATCGGTATGCCTACGCCTGCTAATGCATTGTTTTGGGTATGCCTGGTTTTCGGAAGTTATTATACTCCGGAACTCTATATGACCTTGTTCGGAAAGCCGGGGGTATTGGCAAGCAGTGCCCTTATCCTGTCTATTCTTTTGATCAGTGAATTACCGATGTTTTCGTTGAAGATTTCGGGATTCGGCTGGCGGGAGAATAAGATTCGTTATTGCTATTTTATATGTTTGATTATATCGGCAGGTATTTGGGGAAAGGGGATTCTCATTTTTATCATCCCCCTATATATCCTTTTTTCTGTCGTAGAGGCTTTGATAAAAATTACCACTTCAAATCGTTGACCGGATCGTAGTCAACGTAGTCTTGCGAAGGGGAAATTACTTTGTTACAAGTGATTTTTCCGGATGCAGATGACTGAATAGCAGGAATGACCGGTTGTACGCCGGAACTATTCACATCCCGGTTCGGATCGGAAGCCGTGTGGAAGAAAGCCAGTTGGGTAATGATGACGATACCTGCGATAGCTGTCGCTCCTAGAGCATATTTCAAAAGACGGTGCAGAATATTACCGGAAGATTCTAAATTGATATATTTGGGAATATCCGGGGTTTGGGTTGACCTGCTGGTACCCGATACGGCGGGTTTTATTTTATCGGATAAACCGACCTTCACCACTGGAAGTGGCTCCATTCCTAAGGTTTCTGCAAAAAAATTATGTTTTCCGGGTTCGAAAATGATATTAAAACGGCGGTCTGTAAAAAATACACCGATGTCTCCGAAAGCGATCCGTTGTCGTTGGTTTAGCCGAATTTTCAGGTCTTCGCAGAAAAGCATCAGCTGGGAAGTAGCCTTCTCATAGCTGATATTTTCTTTGCCGGCAATCCAACTGACCAACAATCCGTCATTGTGGGTCAGGTTACGGTTGAATAAAATATCCTTAGAGGGTGGGCAAATCAAACCACTCTCGTCGTCGATATAAGCACTTTTATAGTTGCAGATAAATCCCCCGAAGTCCGGAATGATTACGCAATCGTGTAAAAATAGCAAATCGGATATGTATTCAATAAATTTATGCATAGTACAAAAGTAAGAAAAAAACGGATATCCGCCAATAACCCGAAAAAATTAATTTCACCCTGTTGAAGCGACCAATTTTAATATTTTATTACTTACTTTGCATGAAATACAGAATAAAACAATAAATTTTTAGCCTTATGAAGATTTTTGTAACAGGGGGGACCGGCTATATCGGTTCGCATACCGTGGTGGAGTTGCAACAGAATGGATATGATGTCGTTATTGTGGATAATTTGTGTAATTCCAATATCGGCGTATTAGACGGAATTGAAAAGATTACAGGCATCCGGCCTGAGTTTGAACAGATCGATCTGACAGAAGGAGAACAGGTGCGCGATTTCTTTCGCCGGCATCAGGATATAAAAGCGGTTATCCATTTTGCCGCTTTGAAGGCTGTGGGCGAATCGGTGCAGAAACCTTTGGAATATTACCGGAATAACCTGAATTCATTAATGAACGTCATTGCCGGAATGCGTGAGTTCGGAGTAAAGAATCTCGTCTTCTCCTCTTCCTGTACGGTGTATGGACAAGCCGATGTTTTGCCGGTTACCGAACAAACACCCCGTAAACAAGCCGAATCTCCTTATGGAAATACAAAAGCGATGTGTGAAGATATTATGCGGGACTTTGCGAAAGTAGAGTCTGGCATGAACTTATTGGCACTGCGTTATTTCAATCCGATCGGTGCTCATCCTTCTGCTCTGATCGGGGAATTGCCTAACGGTGTACCGAATAACCTGATTCCTTTCCTGACCCAGACGGTGGCAGGTATCCGTCCGCAATTGAGTGTCTTCGGGGATGATTACAATACGCCTGACGGTTCTCCGATCCGGGATTATATCGATGTGGTCGATTTGGCGAAGGCTCACGTTGTGGCTATCCGGCGTTTACTCGACGGAAAAAATAAAGCCAATTACGAATATTTCAATATCGGAACAGGAAACGGGCTTTCGGTATTGGGTTTGATCAAAGCTTTTGAAAAAGCTACCGGCGAAAAAGTAAACTACAAAATCGTAGGACGACGGGCCGGAGATATCGAGAAAGTATGGGCAGATACTACCCTGGCTAATCAGGAATTGGGATGGAAAGCCGAAGTTCCTATCGAAGAAACTCTGGCCAATGCCTGGAAATGGCAACAAGCGTTGATGAAGAAATAAAAAGAAGATAAAAATAGGGAAACGATCGTTTCCCTATTTTTATAACTGATAAAATTATTTTTTTGCCGGACTTTCCAGAATCTGATCGAAGAAGGTGGCGTAATTTTCGATGTATTCTTCCGGAGTGGTGTATTCTGTCACCGGTTTGCCGCTTTGTGTCGCATAAGCCTTTAGTTCCGGGTCGACATTAGAGCTATTGAAAATAATCCCATCCGAATAATCGAAAGCCAGTTTATTGACGTTCGTATGGGTCGGTTCGCTCAGGATACGTACGTCTTCCGAAGTAATATTTTCACTCAATACTTTCTTTTGAAAATCCTGGTCTAAGGTGCCACCGAACTGGTCATTATAGGTAGAATATACTACTTTAGAATGAGCGAATATCGGATCTTCGTTGTATTCCTTTTTCAGATACAGAGGCACTAAAGCGGTGAACCAGCCCTGGCAATAGATCAGGTCCGGAGCCCATCTTAATTTTTTTACCGTTTCGAATACTCCTCTGGTAAAAAAGATCGCCCGTTCGTCATTGTCCGGGAAGAAAGACCCTTTTTCATCGGTAATCACATGTTTCCGTTGAAAATAGTCTTCATTGTCGATAAAATATACCTGCATCCGGGCAGATTGGATAGAGGCTACCTTGATAATCAACGGGTGGTCTGTGTCATTGATGATCAAATTCATTCCCGACAGGCGAATCACTTCGTGAAGCTGGTTACGTCTTTCGTTAATACATCCATAACGCGGCATGAATGTCCTGATTTCTTTGCCTTTTTCCTGAATCCCCTGAGGTAAGTAACGGCCGATATGGGCCATTTCCGATTCAGGTAAATAAGGCATGATCTCTTGAGATATAAAAAGAATCTTTTTCTTCGCCATAACTACTTTTTCCCAAAAACCTTACAAAGGTAGTCATTTTTGTTCACAAATCAAAAAGCGTTTGGCTAAATTTGAATTTGTACTCTTTTGTAAATGAAAGAGAAGACGGTATTGTTTTTTTGTTTATATTTGGAAAAAGTAAAATAAATCATGGCAGCTCATAATGATTTGGGGCGGAAGGGAGAGGAGAAGGCGGTTGAATATTTGGTGCGGGAGGGATATGTTGTTTTAGAACGCAACTGGAGGTTAAAACACCGGGAATTGGATGTTATTTGCCTGAAAGGGGATCTGTTGGTGGTTGTAGAGGTGAAAACCCGTGATTTGCCGGAAGAACATCCCGAGGAACTGTTGGATTACCGCAAGAGAAGAAATATCCGTATAGCGACGGATGCCTATATTAAAGCGAAAGGGATTCGGGCTGAGGTGCGCTTCGATTTGATTTTGGTGATCGGGCCTGATTTAAAGATTGAACATGTAAAGGAAGCGATTCAGGTGTTTGAATAGAAAGAATAACGATTTAATGAAGGATTCGTTAAAAAGATAAGGATTGGATTAGACTAATTTCAGTAATAATATAAAAAGAATGTGTTATGGCGACAATGAAAGCAAAATATTTGGGACAACTCCGCGTGGAGTGTGAACATGTGGCGAGCGGTACGAAGATGATGACCGACGCTCCGGTCGATAATTGTGGTAAAGGGGAAGCTTTTTCACCCACCGATTTGTGTGCTGCTGCTTTAGGTTCTTGTATATTGACTACCATGGGGATTTATGCCGGTCTGCATAACATCGATCTGGAAGGTACAGAGATGGAGATAACGAAGACTATGGGGACAGAGCCCCGGCGTATTGTAAGAATCGGAATCGATATTTTTATGCCTGCGAAAGCTTATTCTGCCAAAGACCGGATTGTTTTGGAGCGGGTGGCACAGACTTGTCCCGTTTATTATAGTCTGAACGAACATTTGGAAAAGTCGGTTCGTTTTCATTGGTCGGTATAGTTGTTGAGTCGTCGACTCGATTATTCAAATAAGTAAACGTATGGTTTTTGTGACAGGTGCAACCGGATTATTGGGTAGCCATTTATTGTATTTTTTGGCTGTTTCAGGCCATTCGGTTTCGGCATTGCGTAGAAAACAGAGCCGGCTGGAAGATTCCCGGGCTGTATTTTTACAGTATCCTGACGGTGAAAAATATTGGAACACGATCAATTGGGTCGAAGGGGATGTGGTGCAAAAGGAGGGGCTGGCCGAATATGTCCGGCGGGCTGACTATGTTTATCACTGTGCTGCTGTGGTGTCTTTTTCGGGGACGGATCGGATGCATCTGATGAATACCAACCTGCAAGGGACTGAAAACGTGGCGGCTCTGTGTCTGGAATATCAGGTGAGGCTTTGTTATGTCAGTTCGATCGCAGCCCTTGGTGATGCCCGGCAACCGGAAGATTTGATCGACGAGGATACACCTGTTATCGCCGGTAGAGAGCATTCGGTTTATTCTCAAAGTAAAACGGCTGCTGAAAAACTGATCCGGAAATATATCGGTTATGGATTGAATGCAGTTATCGTATGTCCGTCGGTGATTCTGGGGGCGGGTATGTGGCATCGCAGTAGTGCACGATTGTTTTTTACCGCTGCTAAAGGAATTCCTTTTTATACGCGGGGCATGACCGGATATGTGGATGTCCGGGATGTGTGCGAATTGATGATCCGGTTGTGTGAAGATCCTTTGGTGAGTGGGGAACGTTTTGTGTTGAATGGAGGAAATTATACTTATCAGGAACTTTTTACAGCTATAGCCCGGGTGAATGGAGTACAGCCTCCCTGGTGGAATCTTGCACCCTGGATGACCGAACTGGTATGGAGGATGCTGGCCTGTTGGGGATACCTTTCCGGATCTAAGCCTGCTTTTACCCGTGAGACTGCCCGGTCGTCTCAACATTGTTCACGATATTCGAACGCCAGGATACTCAGCCTTTATCCGGATTTTCATTTCTATCCTCTGGTAGAGACGGTAGATCATATGCGGCTGATGTGGATTTCAGCATCTGCAGATCCGAAGCATAAATGAAAAATCGGGTTGGCTTTCTAAACTTTATGAACTTTCTAAACTATTTCTTACTTTTGTGCCAAATCATAAAAAAGGGTAAATGAATCATCCATTATTAGAAAAATTAGAGACTTATTATATCCGTTTTAAGGAGATCGGACAGTTGATCACCGATCCTGAAGTGATTCAGGACATGGAGCGCTATGTGAGGTTGACCAAGGAGTATAAGGAGTTGGAGACAATCACCCGAACTGCCGATAAGTTTAAGGCGGCCCTGCTTAGTGTCGAGGAATCGAAAGATATTCTGCTGCACGAAGAGGATAAAGAACTTCGCGAAATGGCTGAAATGGAGATCGAAGAGCTGGAAGATAAATTGCCGGGTATGGAGCAGGAATTGAAGTTGTTGCTGGTACCCGCAGATCCGGACGATAGTAAGAATGTTATACTCGAGATCCGGGGAGGAACGGGAGGAGATGAAGCCTGTCTGTTTGCCGGCGACCTGTTCCGGATGTATGCGAAATTTTGTGAGCGTAAGGGGTGGAAAGTCGAGGTGACCAATGCCAATGAAGGAACTGCCGGAGGATACAAAGAAATCGTGGCCAGTGTTACCGGTAAAGGTGTGTACGGCATTATGAAATATGAATCGGGAGTGCACCGGGTGCAACGGGTTCCTGCTACGGAGACACAGGGACGGGTGCATACTTCGGCAGCTACCGTGGCGGTATTGCCTGAAGCCGAGGCTTTTGAAGTGGAAATCAACGAGGGGGCGATCAAATGGGATACTTTCCGTTCGGGAGGAGCAGGAGGACAGAATGTGAATAAAGTGGAATCCGGTGTCCGGCTGCGGTATGTCTGGCAAAATCCCAATACCGGTGTGGCCGAAGAAATCCTGATCGAATGTACCGAAACCCGGGATCAACCGAAGAATAAAGAAAGGGCACTTTCCCGTTTGCGTACTTTTATCTATGATAAAGAACATCAGAAATACATCGACGACATTTCGGCTAAACGCAAGACGATGGTCAGTACAGGTGACCGTTCTGCTAAAATCCGTACCTATAATTATCCGCAAGGACGGGTAACCGATCACCGGATCAACTTTACACTTTATAATTTACAGGCTGTGATGGACGGCGAAATCGACGAGATTATCGAAAAACTGCAGATCGAAGAAAATACCGAGCGTTTGAAAGAAAGCGGACTGTAGAAATGTACGATTTATCATTTACAATTAAATCATATGGATTATAATCAATTATTTGAACAGATAAAGGCAAAGAAATCCTTCCTTTGTGTCGGCTTAGACTCGGATATCGCTAAGATTCCCCCGCATTTGCTACAGTTGGAAGATCCTGTTTTTGAATTTAATAAAGCCGTTATCGATGCGACGGCCGAGGTGGCTATCGCCTATAAACCCAATATCGCTTTTTATGAAAGCCGGGGTGTCGAAGGATGGAAAAGTCTGGAGAAGACTATACACTATATCCGGACGAGTTACCCGGATATTTTTACTATTGCGGATGCTAAGCGGGGGGATATCGGAAATACTTCGCAGATGTCTGGAAACTCTTGCTTTCGATTCGATCACGGTGGCTCCCTATATGGGAGAAGATTCGGTGACTCCTTTCCTGCAATATGAGGGAAAGTGGGTTGTACTTCTGGCCTTGACTTCCAATAAAGGAGCTTATGACTTCCAGTTTTTTGAAAGCGAAGGGATGAAATTGTATGAAAAGGTACTCGAAAAATCACAGGACTGGGGGAATGCCCGGAATATGATGTACGTTGTCGGAGCGACAAAAGCCGAGATGCTGGCCGGAATCCGCCGGATCGTGCCCGATCATTTTCTGTTGGTGCCGGGAGTCGGAGCTCAGGGCGGAAGTCTCGAAGAAGTGGCAAAATATGGAATGAATGCACATTGTGGCTTGATAGTCAATTCTTCCCGGGGCATTATTTTTGCCGACCGTACAGAAAATTTTGCCGTACGTGCACGGGAAGAAGCGTTTAAACTGCAAAAAGATATGGAGCGGTTGTTAGTGGAAGGGAAAGTATTATAGGCTGGCTTCTTTTGTCATAGTCGGGTGAACCTTGAGTTCGGTCTGGCAAAAAAAACTCCGGATTCTCGGCAGAGAAGCTGAATCGGAAAACTAAAGTTTTACCGGTAGAACTGAAAGTTCGTTCGGCTATGATAAAGTGAATTTTTTCTGACAAAAAGTTTCGGGAATGTTTCTGGAATTATAATACTTTGGATATAAATTCTGTAAATCCTTCTTCTTTGTCCGATCTTACTAATTTATAGTGTCTTTGTAAATTAACCGGGGCATTGGCTACCAAATAGGCTTCGGCACAAATATCCAGAAAATCGATATCATTATAATCATTGCCTAGTCCGGCAACCTCTTTACAATTGATATTCAGTTTTTTTAAAAGAGTTTGACAGCTATTGCCTTTATGGATACCGCCGGCAAAAATTTCCAGCCAGATCGCCCGGTTGTCTAAAGGCGAAGTGGAGCGTACTACGGAATAACCGGCTAAATCCGAACGGATTTTTTCTAGTAACCGTAATTGCAGGGCATCGAGAATCATCACGAATTGGGTGGCTTTACCCTGTATGCCGGCCGGTGATTCTATCGGGCTTCCGAAAGGCCGGTAGGTGGCCAGGCGTTTTTGGTAATCGGGATGTATCGGGTAAAGGGTTGTGTAATAAAAATAATGGTTATCCGGGATTTCCCGTTGGATGGTGAAATTGATATTATATTCCCAAAGATAAGAGGCTATTTCCCGGGTCTCGGACATACTGAGGTGATGAGCCGACAGCAATCGGCGATCGCTCCAACGTAGTGTACCGGCACCGGAAGAGAAAACCAGATAATCTATCGGAAAACCGGCAGGTAATATTTTGAGGGCGGAATACAGGTTGCGGCCTGTGGCAATGATCCGGATACATCCTTTATTCCCGGCTAGCCGGAAGGCTTCCAGGGTATCGGCACTGATGCTCCCGCCTCTGGGAAGAAGTGTACCGTCCAGATCGGTAATAATCGCTTTGATCATCCGGGCAATAGTTCGTAAGTGAAATAGGGCAGGGATTCATTCAGGTAGTGAAGCACTTTTTCCTGGTTCATCCCGTCTAAAGGATTGTGGGCATACCCGAAAGTAGCCTTGATTCCCATGTTGATGAAGTGTACAGCCCGTTCGATCGCTTCAGGTAAACTGTCGCCGTTGAGCAGACAACCGGTGATGACACTTGCAAAAGCATCACCGGTACCCGGATAACTGGCTGCAACGTAATCGCTGCTCACCCGCCACAGGCGTTCGTCGTTCTTATTATAAGCGAGCGTAGCCACTTTTTTTTCATTTCCCGACGGAGCCGAAGTGATGATAACATATTCCGGCCCGAGTTTACTGAGGGCTTTACACCATTCGATCGCTTCGGCCGGGGGGGTGTGAGGAGATGGCGCCGTATCTAAAAGAAAGGCCGCTTCCGTCAGGTTGGGTGTGATCACATTCGCTTTTTTACACAGTTCGCGCATCCCTGTTATCATGCCGGTATCCATCCCCGGATAGAGTTTACCGTGGTCTCCTAAAACAGGATCGACTAAGATGAAATTGTCGTCCTGACTGAAATCATCGAAAAATCCGGATACGATATTCATTTGTTTTTCCGATGCCAGATAACCCGAATACAAAGCATCGAAATGTAAGTCCAGTTCTTTCCAATGATCGATGATCCCCTGCATCTGGTCGGTCAGATCGAAGCTACGGAAATCTTTGTATTCGCTGTGGGCGGATAAAATAGCCGTGGGGAGAGGGCAAACCTGATACCCCATATAAGAAAGAATGGGGATGGCGACTGTCAGGGAGGCCCGGCCATAACCTGACAAATCGTGTATTGCGGCAATTTTTTTCATAGTCGAGAATATCTGTTTGTGCAAAAGTAGGATAAATAAGTCGAAAGTCCATAAGGTTTATGAACTCCCTGAACCTTGTGGGCTTTTTTTAAACTTTATAAACTAAGTATATCCGGGATTTTGGCTCCACCGGACTGAAGATCCGTTCCGCAATTTTGTGTAGACTCTCGATAATTGAAGTGTTTGTGTGTAATTTTGAGGGGTATGTGTAAAAATATAGTATTATTTTCTATTTTTGCCCCTGAAAAATAATGGTGTTATATAAAAAATTAATCTTTTATCGATTGTATGGCAAAAATAAGATTCTCGGCATTAGAAGAGCTGGCTCATCGGAAACCTTTAGAAGTCCCAAAACGGCGACGGGTATCTGAAATTTTCGGATGTGATGTACTTACCATAGAGAAAATGCGTCAGTATTTGTCTATAGAAGCTTTCAAGAAATTGGAAAAGGTGATGATAGAAGGTGGGACGATAGACAGGGGACTGGCCGATCAGGTTGCTGCAGCGATGAAAGCCTGGGCTGTAGAAAAGGGAGCAACCCATTACACTCACTGGTTTCATCCCCTGAACGGAGCTACGGCAGAAAAACACGATGGGTTTATTGATTTGCAAAAAAACGGAAGTATGATAGAAGCCTTCGACGGCCGGATGCTGGTACAGCAAGAGCCCGATGCATCGAGTTTTCCGAACGGCGGTATCCGGAATACTTTTGAAGCCAGAGGATATACCGCCTGGGATCCGGGATCTCCTGCTTTCATCAACAACAACACCTTGTGTATACCGACGGTATTCGTGGCTTATACGGGCGAAGCCCTGGATTATAAAACGCCGATGTTGAAGGCCTTGGCGTTGATCGACAAGGCAGCTGTCGGCATTTGCCAGTATTTCGATAAAGATGTGGAAAAAGTGACGGCAACCTTGGGATGGGAACAGGAATATTTTCTGGTCGACGAAGCCTTGTTCAATGCCCGGCCTGACCTGAAATTGTGCGGCCGTACTTTGATGGGCCATTCGGCAGCTAAAGATCAGCAGCTGGAAGATCATTATTTCGGGGCTATTCCCGAGCGGGTAAATGCTTTTATGGATGAACTCGAATACGAGTGCCATCGGCTGGGCATTCCGGCAAAAACCCGTCACAATGAATGTGCTCCGAATCAGTTTGAACTGGCACCGATTTTCGAGGAAGCGAACCTGGCTGTGGATCATAATCAGTTATTGATGTCTACGATGAAGCGGATTGCCAAACATCATAAGTTCCGGGTATTGTTGCATGAAAAACCTTATAAAGGAATCAACGGTTCGGGTAAACACAACAATTGGTCTTTACTGACGGATACCGGAGTGAATTTGTTGTCTCCGGGGAAGAACCCGAAGTCCAATATGCAATTCCTCGTTTTCTTGGTCGCTACTACAAAAGCTGTATTGGAACAGGAGGCCTTGTTTAAAGCTTGTATCGTTTCTTTGGGAAATGAGCGCCGTTTGGGAGGGGATGAGGCACCACCGGTGATTATGTCCGTATTCCTGGGACAGCAGCTCGATTCTATTCTGGACGAAATCGAACAGAAAGTGAGCAGTAAGAAGATGAGTCCTGATGAAAAGACCGAATTGAAGTTGAATGTCGGTAAAATTCCTGAAATCATGCGGGACAATACCGACCGCAACCGTACTTCTCCTTTTGCTTTTACCGGTAACCGTTTCGAATTCAGAGCGGTAGGTGCTTCTGCCAATTGTGGTGCAGCGATGATCGTACTCAATACCGCTGTGGCTGAACAATTGATTGCTTTTAAGAAAGAAGCCGATGCATTGATCGATAGAGGGGTGAAAAAAGACGAAGCGATTTTTCAGGTCTTGAGAAAGTATATCATTGCTTGTAAAAAAATCCGTTTTGAAGGTAACGGATATAGTAAAGAATGGCAGGAAGAAGCTCAAAGGAGAGGGTTGTCGGTCGATAGTGATTGCGTGGGGGCGCTCAAAGCTTACTTGGCTCCGAAAGCCAGAAAATTGTTCGTAGAGAACGGGATCTTTACCGAACGTGAACTGGAAGCCCGTTTTGAAATCAAGAACGAGATCTATCTGAAAAAACTACAGATCGAATCCCGGGTATTGGGGGATCTGGCCTTGAATCATATTATCCCGACAGCGATTACTTATCAAAATACCCTGATCGAGAATGTGAAAGGGTTGAAAGAGATCCTGCCGGATGTATATAATGAAGTGGGCGAAGTGCAGTTGAAAGCGATTAAAGAGATTTCTACCCATATCAAAGAGATCCGTACTTTGGTCGACGAAATGACCGAAGCCCGTAAAGTGGCTAACAATTCTATTTCGAATGAAGTGGAAAGGGCTCAGGTTTATTCTGCTACGGTTTTACCGTATCTGGATAAAATCCGTTATCACATCGATAAGCTGGAACTACTCGTCGACGATGAGATCTGGCCCTTACCGAAATACCGGGAATTACTTTTCTTTAAATAGAAAAAGGGATCGGGTACGGTATCATTCGTCTGACCGATGGAATAAACCGCCGATTTGTCCAAAACTTCGGGCAAGTCAGCGGTTTTCTCTATATTCTGGTGTAGTTGAGCGATATTATTTTTCCCACCAGACTTTGGTGTTGATATCGTCAGGTCCTCCCAGCGATTTTACTGCGGCCTCGTAATTGGTTTTATTGGTTTGTTGGAGGGTGGCCGGATAGTTGAACCGTACGGGGACCATTTTGTTGTTATCCATGCCTGCTCCGGGTTTCATTTCCGGGAGACCTGTACGGCGGTATTCGAACCAGGCCTGATAATCACAGAAGAAAGCGGCCAGGTGTTTTTGAAGTAGTATCCGTTCGAGTGTCCCGTCGTATGTGGCTTTGGGGTTGTCGAAATAGTCTCCGGGGACTACCCCTCCCCATTGTTCGATTATCGCTTCTACGGCTTTCCGGTAGTGGGGGGCTGCCTGGTCTGTGATCAGTCCCCGCCAGGCCATTTCAGCTTTGATGAATTCAACTTCGGCATAAGTCATAAAAAGCACTTTCATCGGTGCCGTACCTAATGTTGCATTAATATTGGAAGCATTGTAATCGAATCGTTCGGTGGCAGCAAATCCGCTCGGATAACCTTTATAACCGATCTTCTCCTGGCTACCGTCGTTTTTGGTGGCTTCATCCATAAAAATAGGAAGACGCGGATCGTTCAACTCCACCAGTGTATTTACAAAAAAGGAAGCCATCGCTTTATTGGAACGAAAATCTTCGAGCCGGCTAATGGGTGAGTCGTACGGCGAGATGCCGGATATCGGCAATAAAGCTCCGTCTGCATTGTTTTCAAATACCGGATACTTTACCGGATTTCCGATCATCTCCGCTAATTTGGCCAGACTGTTCATCTCCGAACGTTTCGAAAGCCTCAGTAAACTTCGCATGTGCAGCGAATTGGCGAATTTTCTCCATTTCCTGACATCCCCGTCGTATAATAAATCGGTAGAAGATAAACTTTCGGATTCATCGAAAAGTGAATTTGCCGTTTCCAGATCACTTAATACCTGTTCGTAGACTTTTTGCTGGGTATCGAACTTCGGAGTTAAGATTCCTTCGTCTCCCCGGCAAGCTTCAGTCATCGGAACATCTCCGAAGCAGTCGGTCAGATTGGCATATACCCAGGCTCTCAAGGTCAAGGCTACCGCCTGATAATTTTTACTTTCTGCACCGACGGCCAATTCATACATTTCTTTGATATTGGTCAGCTGGAGATAATAAGTATTCCAGGTAGAATTTCCGGCATTCTGTAAATCCGCATAACGATGTACTCCGCCGGTAGTACTGGTGGTGACCATAAACTGCATCAAATGATGGGTAAAACTATGGGCCCGGTTATAATTGAAATTGGCTAAATCGTAAAGGGTGGGCGTCATCAGAGTCGAAGGGTCGATTTTTTCCAGTCGGTTGGGATCGGTATTGATCTCGTCGAAGTTTTGGGTACAAGCAGTCCATCCGGTTGCCAATAGCAATAGGCCTATTATTTTTTTTCGTAACATAAATCTATTTTTAAAATATTAACGAACGATGATCAGAATTTCAGTGTCAGATTAAAGCCCATGGTTCGGGTAGAAGGTAATTGCCCCATTTCCGAACCCGGAACGATGGTACCGTTATTCAGGGTTGCGACTTCCGGATCGTATACCGGGAAATCTTTTGTCCACATGGCCAGATTACGCCCGTACAAGGCGAGGGTCAGGCGTTCGATACCGATCTTATTCAACCCCGCCGAGGGAATCGTATATTCGATACGGGCTTCCCGGAGCTTCAGGAAAGAAGCGTCGAAAGAGTTGGTCTCTACATTGGCACGCCTCCAATAATCGGCGTAGTATTTGGATACAGAGATCGGTACATTGTTGGGTACATACTGCCCCCGTTCATCGAGCATCATACCTTCACCGACGACTTCAAAATTGGGGTTTTCCCGGTATTTCAGGGTATGTTTCAATGTTCCGTGTTCGGTCATTTTATGGTGAGTCTGGGAATAAACGATACCTCCCCATTGACCGTCGAACAATATGCTTACCCGGAAATTTTTGTAAGAAAACTCGTTCGAGAAACCGGCTTTCCAGGCGGGATAGGCATTCCCTACATATTCGAATTCGGTTGTCCGGGCCGTGATCCCGTCTTTCCAAACAACTTGTCCGTCAGGGGCCCGTTTTAGTTTATAACCGTAAATATCACCGATAGAACCACCTACTTTTGCAATCAGGGCACAATTAGTACCTCCTGTATAAGCAATGGTCTGTCCATCGGTCAAACCGGCTGCCAGGGACAATACCTTGTTGTAATTTTTCGCCCAGGTAAAAGTTGAATTCCAGGTGAAATTTTTTGTTTTTACCGGGGTTCCGTCCAGTTGTAGTTCGATACCGCGGTTGCGCACTTTCCCGGAGTTCATCGTTGCTTTGGTATAACCGGTCGTTTGATCCATCGGTACGTCGAGAATCTGATTCCGGGTGATATTGTTATAAAAGGCCAGATCTAGTCCGAAACGCTGCTTGAACATCCGCCAATCCAATCCGACCTCTATGCTATTGGAGATTTCGGGTTTGAATCTGGCGTTGTAAAGCGTGGAAGATACGGAAGCCGATCCCGGAAAGGCAGAGGTATTATAATATTTGGCTGTTTTATAGGGGTCGGTATCATTTCCTACCTGTGCCCAGGAAGCTCTCAACTTGGCAAACGATATTTGTTCGGGTAGGCGGAATAGGTCTGAAAGTATAAAACTCGTACTCACAGAAGGATAGAAAAAAGAGTTGTTGCCGGAGGGGAGCGTACTCGACCAGTCGTTACGTCCGGTTACATCCAGAAAGATCTTATTGGCATACGATAAGGTGGCTGTGCCGTACACACTATTTACCCGTTTGTTTCTTTCCGTAAAGGTGGTGATTGGGGCAGCGACTCCGTTACTCAGTTTATAAACTCCCGGAGTGATCAGGTCTTTTACGTAAGCCTGTTGCATTTTGTATTTATTGTCCATCCGGTTGGCTCCTACCGATACACTCAGATTGAAACTGTTACTCAATTGGTTCCGGTAGGTAAGTAGAACGTCCGTATTGTTTTCGTAGCCGAATACATCTTGTTGCTGGTAATATCCTTTTGGGAAATTCTTCAGACCATAAGGACGGATCATTTCGCGGGTATCGAAACTCAGGTCGATACCGGAACGGATCATCAATTCCCATTTCGGTGAAAATTCATAGATGATCGAACCGGTTGCGACAACACCGTGTTTTTCCATCGGATTCAAACATTCGTAGGCGATAACGTAAGGATTGTCCAACCAGGGACTGAACGGACGCAATATTTCCCGTCCTTCTTTCCCTTTTACCCAGCGTTGTTGGTACCAGCGGACATCGACGCTCGGATTGGTCAGGATCATAAAATAAGGGATGGAGGAGTTGTTATATCCCGTTGCCGGCAGATTGTCGCTTTGCCGTTTGACATAATTGACCTTGGCAGAAACTCTTAACTTATTGGTTACCTGGTTTTGGAAAGAACCCGATACGGCGATCCGGTTAAAACCCGTGTTCGGCATGATCCACTCATTTTGGGTATAAGTAAGCGATAGGCGAACGGCACTTTTTTCCGACGAACCGTCGATCGCAATACTGTTGACGAGTGTATAACCTGTTTGCCAGAATGCTTTACGATGATTTCTCTTCACCCATGGGGTACGGACCGTACCCATCTGTTGGGTTTCGGGGTCGTATTGATAATAGAGCGAACCGTCCAGTTTAGGCCCGAACGAAAGAGCTACATTGCCTGAAGCGGCTCCGTCTTCAGAATCTCCGTAAGAGTAATACAGTTTGCCCGAAGCATTGGTCTTTAAATCACCTTGACCGTATTCTTCCTGAAATTCAGGCCAGTGTAATACCCGGTCGAAACTGGAGTTGGAATTAAAAGTCACTCCCAGGTATTTTTTCTTTTTATTCACGCCTGATTTCGTCGTCACGAGCATCACCCCATTGGCTGCCCGGCTTCCGTATAAAGCAGCTGCGGTAGCTCCTTTCAGCACCTGGATACTGGCGATATCATCCGGATTGATGTCGGCTATGCCATTCCCGTAATCTACCGGTACGTCACCACCACCTCCGGCTCCGTAGGAGTTCGAACCATCACCTGTCATCTGACTGTTTAAAGGCACTCCGTCCAATACGATCAAGGCATTGTTGCCGTCGATATTTAAAGAAGCATCCCCGCGTAAAGTAATCCGGGCGGAGGAGATCGGACCGGAAGAAGTCGACAGGATATTTGCTCCGGCTACTTTTCCGACCAATGCAGAAGCCCAGTTGGTCGGTGTCGCATCGGACATCATCTTTTCAGTAACGGTTTGGGTGGAATAGCCCAGGCCTTTTTCTTCTCTCTTAATCCCTAAAGCTGTGACTACTACGCCTTCCAATTCTT
>OGCN01002715.1_pt1 | contig 18553 bp, 45 predicted proteins | sample 1570181 | NCBI WGS metagenome assembly OGCN01 (sample SAMEA4370584, study PRJEB24528) | human gut metagenome | reverse complement strand
TAACTTTTCTCTTCTATCAAGAAGCTTTATAATTTTCTTAGGAATTTTCATTATGCGTACACCCTCCTATAAATTTAAAATATCTTCTCCGCTCTCTTGCTCAAGCCATTCAGTCCAATCATTTTTATCTCTTGGATATTTTTATGGATTTTTCTTTATATCATCTAAAAGCATAGCAATCCTAAAATTTGCTAAATTTCTAATAACCTGCGCTCTCGTATTAATTCTTCCATATTCATCTTTCACTATTCTTACCTACTTTCCTGTAAAAGCATTGATTATAACTTCTTTCGTTTTTCCACAATTAAAGCATTTTAATGTAATTATATTTTCCATTTATCTTTCTTCTTATTTTAAAATTTCTCCTTAATCTGTTAATTCAAAAATAAACAAATCTAACAAAACGCTTTTTTCTTTTGTCGATAATTTTTTAATTTTTTCGATAAGCTCCCTCTTTTCCATTTTAGGAATCATTTTCTTTAAATCTACCATTTCATCAATAGTTTCCACGGACACAAAATTCTCACTATTCTCTAAAATACGAATAACAAACGCTTCTTTACATCCCAATTTAATAGAGTTCAATTTGAATTCTACAGCATCATCGTAAGTCATCTCTTTACTTAATTCATATCCTTTAGCGTTTTCCTTGTATAAAACTCTAACCATATTATTTTCCATTTTATTACCTCTATAAATAATGTCATTCTATATTCATGATATTTCATTTATATTAATTCTAATATAATTTCGTAACCCTTCAACTGTATCTTTTACTCCTAGATTATATGACATATCTCCATCGTATTCATTTACATTTGTTTTTAAATATTCATCACATAAATCATATATAAACGATATCAATTGTGCCTTATTCATTTTTACAGTTTGACTGTAATCCGTCAATTTGCTCATCTCTAAATCTCTTAATTCCCAATACTGTAAATTTTCTGCCAAGTGTTTTAATGTACAATCTGGATTAAGTCTTCCAGATTTATATTTCCATTCATTAATGTCTTTACATAAATCCACTAAACTATTTGCATCCATATGATTAATATAATGTTTTACTTCTTTTCTTTCCATTTTCTTCTCCTGTTCCAATAAGACTTGAAGATTAAATTTCTTCTGTTTTAATTTCTATCTTATAATGACATCCTGTATTAACCAGTTCTCCATCTTCATTTAAAAATTTCATATTACCAGAATAAATATCTTTAACTAATAAATGAAAATGATATGGATATTTATAGTATTTGTTATTTTTAGGAGTTGAACGTATATATACTTTTTTATTAAATTTAACAAGTTCATCTAATTTTACTTTTTTATATATTTTTTCTAAATAATCTAATTCGGACATTCCATCCTCATGTTGTAAATATAATGTTTTTATAAAAATTCACCTCTCTTATTAATAATGTTGAAACTTAGATTTCCTTGTATTCCAAAACTTTTAGACAATGTATAGATCCATCAATCTCGTTTTCTTGAACCATTTCCTTTTATTCATATCCATCATCATTGATATGAACTGCGTAGTAATCGCAAATTTTCATTCCGACATAGAAAGTTTGTTCCATATCAACTACTCCTTCCATAATAAACTTAGCATTCCCTATAATTATCATAGATTTCGATATAAGGACTATCTTCCTCTTCAATATCATTATTTACAATAATTTCGTGACTTTTGTTAGGAAGACATTTTGCTAATTCAAATAATTCATCCAAAGAACTAATTTGAATTGAAGCATTTATATAAGTAATCCTGTATCTCTCATTATGAAAAATGTCTGGTTCATACCAAGAAGAATAGGTTATTTCCTCTTCATATTGATATTTCGATAAGAAATCCTTATATTTATTATAATTCTCACTTGTTATTTTTAATTTTATTTTCAAAATTTAACCTCCAATTTCTTAAATTCTATTACCATATCTGATGTAATTTTCATTTACTTACTTCTTTCATCCCAAAAGAAAAGTTGAATTCATTATACTTTCTTAATTTGTATAATTCACAATACATATCCCAATTCTTCATAAATTGTTCCATATATGCTTTAATATTCTTAAATATAATTCCTTGTGGCAGTTCAAATTTATCCAATATACCGTCTTTTGAAATTTCAAATATCGTTTTACTAACATACTGCTTTACAATTTTCCCATCGAAACCATTTTTATTAAACCATTCTATTACGTATTTTTCTTCTTTTGAAAAATCCCACTTAGCATTACTTATATTAATCATGTTTATACCTCTATCACATGAAAACTTGGATTCTTATGCCAATCTCCTACCAGTTTTTGCTTGATATTCAGCCCAACATTTATTAAATCTCCTTGGATTTTCATTTTTACTTCTAAGGAATTTTGCATATTTTCTTTTTAATGGCTGCATTTCATTTTTATAAACATTTTCATTAATCCAATTCCAAATATCCATATATGCCATGTCATATTTAACACCACGTTTAGGTTTCCATTCAAAAACATCAGCACATACAATATTGACTTTATCATTAAGTTCAAGTTGCGTTGCAACAATATCAATAACTTCTTGGTTCTTCTCTATTACTGTAATACTTTTTACTTCTGGCTTATCTTGAATTGCCATAATAATCATTCCAATGCCAAGTCCACCAATGATGATATCTCCATGTGCATTTATACAAAAATCAGAATTAGTTCTCTTTTCCATATTGGTATCAGACATAACACATTCGTTATTGTGAAGTAGTCTGATATATTTGCCGGGTGTAATACCATCAAACATTGCTCTAATATTGTCGTTTTTTATTTCAAACTTCTGTAATTTCCATCCATTTAACTCTCTTTCTTCTAATAATTCTGACATATTTTTATATATCTTACTCATATAAATACCTCCAATTTTCAAATGAAACAATCGTTTCATCTTTTTAATTTCTCTGAAATATATTCACATTCAGGACTAATACCTAATGCTGACATCCATGTTATAGCCATATCACATTGTCCTTTGTGATATTGATAACCAGCATCTCCGTAAGATTCTTCCTCGTCCATTTCAGAATCAAATTCGTTTAAAATTTGTTTATGATAAACATAAGCATTTAATAAATTTTCAATAATATTTCCGTTGATATTTATATCTTTCATATAAATACACCTCACTTCTTTTCCCTTGGGGTTAATCCCACCAAAACTTTAATAAAGACTCATCGATATCATTTTCTTTTGCCTGTGCAATGATCTCGTCTTTCAGCTCGTCATATCCATATTCATCTGGATTGGCATCTTCTGGGATTTCCATTTCTGCATACAGCTCTACTCCATCTATCTCTGCAAGCATGTAATTAACTGCTGCATCTGTCTTTCTTCCCTGTCCTCCGTTAAACTCAACGTTAATCATCATGATTAATCCTCCCTTTTTAATCTTTCACAAATATAATCATTATAGGGGTTAAGCCCCAATGCGTGCATCCATTGTTCGACTGCTTTACAATATCCGTTATGATATTCATATTCGGCGCGTAGATCCATAATTTCTATTTTATCTTCGGTCATTCTTATTTTTCCCATAACTTTTTCTATTGATTTTCTATGCTTAATATAATCATCTACTAATTTTTTTAAATTTTTCATCATATTATCGTCTGGTTTGTCATTCATATTTATCATCTCCTTCTAAGATTATCATAATAAGTTTATCATGGTATATATTATTCGCTTAATACTTTCGCAAACTTTAACATCCATTTTTCACTAACACATCCTGATAGAATATTTTCCATATCAAGCATAATATCATCAAGAGTATTGATAATGAATAAATTAGCTTCTTTAATTTTATCTAATTTTTGTTTTATCAAATCAGACAAATTTACTGTTACCTCATAATCTTTTGTTTCAATTACATCTAACGATTTTGCAATAATCTCCATTCCTCTATCAAAATCATCTTCTGGAGCATCATTATAGAAATAACTTTCCATTGGATATTCTTTATCATATACAGTAAATTCACTATCTTCTTTAGATTTCATATATTCATATAATGTCATTTATTCACCATATCCTTCTAATATGCTTTTAATAAGTTCCGTTTTATAGTTCAAAATTGTTCGTGGTTTTCTTTGTATACCATCTACAAGCCTTGCTTGCACTTCTTTTCTATCATAAATAATCCCATTATTATCACCACAAAGTAATAAATTAGGATGATTATAAAACAATTCTATTTCTCTATCTTCTTTGTCCACAAGCAACTTCTAAATCGCCTCCATTAAATATTCATCCGTAGTTCCCTTTAAATAATCTAAAATATCTTCTCTTCCGCCATATTGACAATAAACTGTTGACATTTTGCCTTGATCATATAACCATCTTGCTGCGGCATATCTATGCCAACCATCATTAATAGTTGTACTTGGGAGAAGAAAACCTTCCCAGCATTCTTCCTCAAGATAAATATCCCTAATCTCCGTTGGATGATTGATAAAATAAATAATTCTACCAATATGCCATTCTCTTGATTTCTTTTCTAATGCAGGATGTTTCCATGTATCTCCATATGGCTCATTTACTTCCGGCAGTCCATTATGAATAGCAACTGATATATCTTATAAAGTAATATTACCAGTTTCATCCCAAATCCAAAATTCATCTGGGAGGAACTCAATAAGTCTATCTAATCTAATGATATCACCATTATATTCTTCCATATTATCACACCCTTATCTAACTAATAAATCATTAAATACATCTTCATTTACAGTCTTACTCAACCATTCACGTTCATACTTTTCTGCTTCTTTTCTATCCAGAAGTATAGTATTATCTGTAGTTCTATACATCCTCCTGCGTTCATCCGAAGAATCAACGTATGGTTTTACGTTAATACGTGCTAATTGGTTAATACTTAACTTCTGAAATTTCTCATAATTGGTCACGTTTATTCCTCTTTTCTCTTACTGAGTTCGTACAGCGCCTTATTATATTTCTTTCCATTACAACAATTGCTTCCTTTTTCTCTTCTGGAGAAAGACTATCCCAGAATTCTTTTCTTTCTTCCAATTTCTTGTATTCTTTTTTAGAAATAGTAAAACAATCGATTACCGTTCTATCTATATATTCTCTTCTTTTTACTTCCTCATATTGCAGACATTCACTCTTAGTACCAGTAAAGATAACAGATTCCACTATCATTGGTTTACCAGTTGCTCCAATATTCTTGCTTTCTACTACATAATATTTATCCATGCTTTTCTCCTTATTTATTATCTGTTCGATCCTATGTTCTATTTTACCTTATTTCGCTTTATAACTCAATATAAACATACATGAGGATGATACCAAATTGTACCATCCCCACATTATCAGTTTACTCATCAATAGCAATTCTACATTTAGTTTCTACCTGCATATATTCTTCCGTTACGTCTTTAAAACACAACTGAAAAACTGTATCATCTATTGTATCTTTTGTCACACCCAAATCACACTCTTTTTTGTTACAAACCCAGTCAAGCGCATAATTATAGTACCAAAACCTTCCATTATTATCAAGCATTACATCTGGTCTATCTTTAAGTTCAAATTTTTTGTAAAAAGATCTAAAACTAAGAAATTTATTTCCACCATAATCTTCAGGTGTTAATCTCAATTTTCGAGAAATTTCCTCATCGTCAGTTACTATACAATAAAATGTATCACCTTCGAATTCTTTTCTCACTTTTCTTTCAATATCTTTTCTTCTCTGTTCTTCAATTTTAATCGATTGTTTATAGTATGGATCTTCCTTTGTACCAATTTTTTCCCGTATCTTATTATCATCAGGATAGCTAGATGCTCCCCTAGCATATAGTTTTAATTTTTCATATTCTTCCTGTGTAATAGGAATTCCCCAATCTCCTTTTTTAGATTGATCCGATCTATAATTTAAAGGTAGGTTTAAACACCAATATTTATCTGGTGTATGTCTTGGATCATCTGATACTTTATGAATATCATGCTCTAAATAAAATTTTCTATAAGAATTAACATCTCTATAACCCACATGATAATATGCAGCAATGATTTCTCCAGTTTTAAGTTCTACAGGTACTTCCTTTCCATATCTATCATCATGTTTCATATAAACTAATTCATTATTCTGAATTGCTTCCCGTTTATTTTTTTCATCATAAGTATTCAAATATCTTAATTGATTATCATGAGAATCTTCATAAACCTTTCCACTTCTTTCTCCAACTAAAAGATTATGGTCATTTCCAAATTGATCTGGCTGTGATTTCCATACAAGTTTTTCACTTCTTGATCTCCATCTGCCATCAAGCCCCATATATAAGGGTTCTCCCTTATTTGTTGAACTAAATGGCTTTGATAAATCTTTACTATTTCTGTACGCATATTTAATACCGCTAACTGCAACTGCTCCAAAAAACAACAAACTTGCAAGCATATTATCAACCTTCCTTTCTATTTTTTAATTCTCTTTCCATTCTTATCTACTAAATAACCACATGCGTCAAATCTATCTTCTTCTGGTTTATCGTGTGGAGTGAGCCACATTTCAATCAACGCTGGTAAAATAAAATGTGCAGTAATAAGTCCAATTGTCCAACTAATAAGCTCTATCATAACCATACCTCCATTCATATAATTTATATTATATTGTATCATATATTCATATGATTTTCCATCTATTGATTAACAATTTACATTCCAGTTTCATCATACTCTGGCACTGTCAAACACAAGTGCCGTAATGTATTTTCTAATACAGCTTTTGCGTAATCATTTCCTGTCATATTTCTAAATTTTCCTTTTCGCTTCAAATAAAATAATCTTTCAGTATCTTCATTGGATAACTGGAATTCAAATCTTGTACTCATATATCAATCTCCTTTCATATACAAAATAAGGAAGATGATTTCTCATCTCCCTTATATATTCGCCATTCTTCAATTTTATTTCCGTCTGTTTTTGTCAATCAGATACGGGATACCATGTGCAACAAATAATCCAATTAGTACAGCAATTAATTCTCCCATATATTTTACCTCCTTATACATCAAATCCAACACTATGATATGCGTATAATTTATCATGAAGTTTTACAATTTTATACCAATTTGTAAAGCTCTGACCTGTGCAATCATACATTGATGGTGTACATTCTCTATATTCATTAGCCTCAAACCATGCTTCTGCAATTTCTTTTGAAGAAATATCTTCCGGAATTTCAACTTTCTCTAAGTATCCATCAAAATCGCCGCCCAATATCCATCTTTTAAGGTTCAATTCTCTCTCTTTCCAGAAAATACGGATTCCCTTTTTCAAACTTTTAAGTTTCTTTTCTACTTCTTCATCTGGTAAAAGATTGAATTTTTTAATCATTTCATTCCATAGATTTATAAGATTATAATTCCGCTTAACATCGCTAATATCATAACATCTATGTTCAGATCTAACATCATCACTAATAATCATTATACTCATAAGGCTTTACCTCACTTTCCGAACACTTCATAAATCCGATCAGCAATCATTTCATTTCCATACGAAACGAGCGTTTCATGAAAACTTTTCACAAATTCCTCAGAAGCAATTTTAGCAATAATCTCTTCTGTTACAGGAATATTTCTCTCTTCCAGAGCCATTTTAATATCTTCATCATACCATACTGTATTTGCATTTTCCATATATTCTTTCGAGTTTTTCATTTTCTGCTTCTCCTTTTCATAAGAATCTCTCATCCTATTCACATCTTCATCAGACATATTTTCAACTTTACTTCTACACTCTTGTAAAACTATCAAACTCTCTTTTTTATCCAAGCTACCACCCTCTAACTACACAGCGTCAACATCGCATTCAGATAATCTCTCGCTTCCTTAGATGCCTTGTAAATTTTTCGCTTATCATAAATATGTAAGTGAAATTCTTTACTTCTAAACTGTGGCACATGAACCACTGTGATATAATGTGCATCATCATAATCTGTTTTGTCTTTCCAGACGATCTCCGCACTTCCATTAACTCCATTTTCTAATCCCTGTTTAATTTTAATCACACTATCAACCTCTTTTCCATTTCTCTTTTTAATGCTTCTATTTTTTTCATCTCTCTCAATAATTCTTCTACGCGGATATTCATCATGATAGAGTTTCACTGCCTTGTCATATAAATCAGCAATAATTAATCCTTTATCCCACTCTCATTTTCATATACATAAATTTTATTATTCATAATATATTTTCCTTTATTTTAAAACGCGCTCTTCATTGTATTACTTCTAATACATAATATCCCAAACATTTTTGTACTCTGTTTTTTGGATATTCTTTTGCTTTTCTCTTATACTCAGAAAACCTAATGCAAGGTATTAAAATCCGTTTCTTTCCTCTGGTATTAGTGTGAGAAAATATACCATTACTTTCTTGCACAACATTTTCAGGATCTTTTAGTCCTAAGAGTTTTATGTATTGAATAACCGCATCCTTTTTACTTTTTTCTGCCAAATCAAATGCTAACATTATTATCACCATCCTTTTGAAATTTCCGTTTCATTGGGGTTTCCAACCCATTCGTCTCTTTTCATTCAAATCTTTATTATATGGACATTCTGGAACTTTGCATTTACCACACCATCCAATATCACTTGCAGATTCACGATCATATGCTTCATCATAATCACAAAGTTCGTGATCTATACTTTTTGTTTTTCTGCTCATAATAGAAACCTCTCTTTTTAAGAAATCATCGTTTCATAGTTTTTATTTCCATCCAATATCTTTCGGTGTGATTCTAATATAAAAATTAGTTGACTTTGATTTTCCAATATTTACACCAATAAGAATGTCTGTGTTTCTTAGTTCCATTTCTGTGCTAGAAATTTTACAAAATTTTGTAATATACCAAGGAAGTTTATTTTTAATCCAAGTCATTCTCATTGACATATTACCCTCAAGTTTTTCGTATAAAGAATACATTTCATTTTTCTGTGTTACATATTTTTGTTTATCATCAACAATTTCTCTCATACATTCATTTCTCATTGCACCATACATATTCATAAGACTATCTGATAATGATGTAAGTTGATTTTGGATATTTTTTAATTGTTCATAGCTTTTCATTTTATCTACCTCACTTTCTTCTTGTGAAATCCTCATTTCATTATATTTTGAAACTTTCTCTTGTGTTTTCCAAATATAAATCACTACTTATTTTCCAGCCACCAGTTGAGTTCAAAATCCCATTTCTTATTTTTTTAAATTCATCCAAATGAGTTTTAAAGTAACTTATTGCATCGCTCTCACATGAAAACTCATTCTCATATTCCCAAAAGAAATGTCTCTGATTTGTTACAAAAAAAGAATTCGTATCGAGACAATATGCAATTATCCATGTAGAGTAAGGCTTTGAAAAATTTTCATCTTTGTTTAATTTTTTATACATCTTTTCTTCTCCCTCCATTCTGAAATCTACGTTTCATTAGTTGCGTAGAAACCCATCTTTTTGCGCTGGCAAGTGATTTACACTTAGCAAGTTCTTTAAATCCTCCACAATCAACTTCTACAATAAAATATTCATCGGCATCGCTAATCCAGCAATATTTCCCATATTGAGGATGATTAATTTCTGATGCCCATTGAGTAGGGTTTCCATCTTCATCATCGCATTCATGAATTACTTCCCATTTTAATTTTGGCATTTTTACACTTCCAATCTCCGTTTGAAACTCTTGTTTCAAGTCTAATTCACATCCCATTTCACTTCATAACCAGTAATTTTCTTTCCAAAATCGCAAGCATGTACAACTACAGCTCCGCAATTATCGCACCATAAAGCAAAACTATTAACCCCTACCCCCATCCTATTAGCACCACCACGCCGCATTTTTGATCCACACCAGATACAGGTGCATTCGTTCGGAATCTGTACTCCATTATTTACAACATTTTTAATTTCCATTATCATCACTCCATTCTCTAATTCCTGATTCCATCATCTTCTTATATAATGTTCTCTTTTGTGAATTAGTCATACATCTGATAGTAAGATCAATTCTATTTTCAAGTTTTCTTTCATCAATTCCACAACTTAAAGCATATTTTTCCAACAAATCATTGATTGCAAAATCTTTTTCGCAATTACAATATGCACATGCCTCCCAATATTTCATAATCTTCTTATATAACTTATCTACTGTTTTCATAATAATCACTCCTTAATCTACCTGAATAGTCAATCTGATCTGCTTCCCACCTACACAATCAATAACAATTCCGTTATCCATTCCTTTAAAACGTCTTACCCATTCGATTTCAGGTGCTTCTCCTGTTTCCATTTTGTCATTGAAAAAATCGTATAACTCATTCTCAACAGACTCTTTTGTGATTTCCTTTACAACTTCGAATCCATCATGACAAAATCCTGTTTCATCTGATAACCAATCTGAAATTTCTTCAAGTGCATATTCTTTATCTTTTTCGTACATAATCTCTAATTCATCGGGTATGAACATTTCCTTCGGAAGATTTTCAAATATTTTATTATCTCCATCCGTATCCCACATAATATTAATTGCTTTTAACATAATTCATCAACCATCCTTTCTATTCTACAGGAATAACATATTTTTCACTTGTAGTATTACATTTAGGACATGTATTATATCCATTTATATAGTTCTCTGCCAACCATGCAGCGCCACATTTTCTGCATCGCATTTTAGTTGACCAACCTCCATTCTTTTCGCTATCAATAGTTCCATAATCAACAAAGCCTACAATTGCATCATAATCAATCACTCTAATTTTCATTAAACCAACTCCTTTTGAAATTGCTACTTCATCTTGTCGTTTCCATTAAGCATCTGTTTAAATATTCGCCAAATTCAATACCAGCAAACTCAAAGAACATTTGTCTTAATGCTTTTTTATCCCTACTTCCCTTGTAAATTTCAAAGATATCTAATGAAATTCCAGAAAATTCAAAATCAGATTCATCCATAATATCTTTCAAAATTGTATCAGAATCAATCACTTCCCCATTTGGAGTGTTGTGATATAATTCTTCTACTTTTTTAATATCCTCTTCTAATTTGTAGTTTTTTACATAATCCATCATTTTCTTTATCTTACGTGACATAATACCAACCTTCTTTTAAAATTCATTTTCCTCAAACTCTCTCAATAATGCAGAATATTTATTCCATTCCTTTAATAACTGATCGTATTCATTTTTCTCTTCGATAGTTGAATAATGTTTCCACCAAATTGTATCATATTTTTCTGTCATTCTATTATGATATAACTCTTTTGTTCTTGCCGCATTTTCTGCCTTTTGTTTAAGGATTTTATGAATTTCTTCAATGGTTTTAATTTTCATATAATTACCCCCTCTAGTCTACTAATATTAAATCGTAAACATCATCCAACCAGTTGAACATTTTATCAGCATCTTCATCATCGAAAACTCCATCCTGTATATTTAAACGAATATAATCCTCAATATGCCATCTGCCTTTACCTTTCATATTTGCAATAATATAATCTTGGAACTGCTTTAAATTAGTCATAATATCATCTACCTTTCTGAAATATATTTTTTAATAAAATCATCTGCTTCTTTTTCAGTCATCATATCAGACAACCAACAATCACATTTAGAGCCAAATTCTCCAAAATCTTCTTCAAAAATGCATTCAGCAATAATCTCATCTGAATCATTTCCATATCTTTCTCTTATCTCATCCAACGAACTATAATAACCAGAAATATAAATTTCTATCATTCCTCGTGTATAATTCTTCAAATCAATCGTTGCGGTTTTTACTAGATATGATTTATCTGGATAACCTTCATCTCCATTGCAAGTATCATAATACAATTTCTCTATAAAACTAAACGTACCATCTGCATTTTTTCTACAATATTGTAAGCAATCATCATCTGTACAATACCATTTACTCATCACACCAACATTCCTTTCCTGATATAAATATTTTTACTCTATAATCTGGATGTTCTTGTAGTAATTTCATAACATCATTTCTTTTATCATTTATACAATATAAAATTACATTTCCATTTTTGTCACAAATATAACTTCTAAATTCCATAATTACACCTCATTTATTTCAAATCTAACATTATGAATATGTTTATAATCATATCCACCTCCAGCAACGAGTTTTAAATCTCTTTTAATATGTTCAATAGCAGATTCTTTATCCCATCCATATCTTTCATCGAAAGTATAAATATCATCAAAATCAAATTCTTTTCCCTCACTCCATCCTCCAACAACATAATCTTTATCTGGATGATTTTCGTCCATTGTAAAATAAATTTTCCCTTTAAATTTCATCTATATATTCTCCTTTCTAAAAGAAAAGAGAAGTTACTTTCGCAACCTCTCTTTTAATCATCAATTTCTTCAATCTCGATTTCGAAATCATCTGGGTCATATTCACTTCCTTCTATGTCCCAACCTGTCATATATGATTCCTTCATCATATTTGCTTCTTCTTCTGCCTCTTCATACGTCTCATACACCATATCGTATACAGGATCACTGCTATCCATTAGAAATCCCCCGTCATGATATATTTCAAATTTATACATATAATCACACCTTTCTCTTATGAAATAATTCTTTCATAGGTGATAATGTATAGATTGCTTCTTTAACAAACTCACCTTTTCTTGCATCAAATAACATCACTACACTCTTCATTTAAGACACTTCTTTCCAATCAATTACCTGCCTATAACCATCTGCCTGTAAGATATAAATTTTTTCATCCTTATCAAGTTCATAATGATTTCTGAAAAATTCTTTTAATCCCTCTTCTCTTTCCGCTCTCCATAGTTCATCATGAGTGATTACATCTCCAAACTCTTTTTCATCCGTTGTTACGGTAATATCAGAAATTTTTCCAAAATATATTGCTTCAAGTAAATCTATATCCACATCTCCCTTGACAATGTAATCTTGCCAATCGCCCTGACTATATCCTGTAATTGTACCAGTCTTAAAAGTATCTTCCGGATAAAGCAATCTGATTACATCAACAAGAATATCTTCCGTACATCTGCATTTATCATACATTTCTTTTAATTTTGCATTCACTTCATCAGATACATCCGTTGGATATTCGTCATAACAATCAATATTATCCAAGATCTCTTTTGCTTTCTGATACCATTCTGCCTCAGTACAGCCTGTAAAATCTCTATTGCCCGTAAGAACAACTTGTTCATCGAAGTTTTCACAGCCACAATAATCTTTCCATAATTCATTTTTTCCATATAACCAAAATGTTCCTTCTCCTGTGTTATCAATTCTAATATCTACCATATCAATCAACCTCACTTTCTATTTAACTAAGTCGTAATCTCTCATTTCTTTTTCGGTAAGCTCTCTGTTGTAATACAACTCAGCCCACACCATTTTTCCATTAACTTCCATTCTGTCGTCATAATTTACAAAATCCATAAATCCATCTTCAGGCTGCGTTCCCATACTTACAGGACGCAATGTGGAATAATATTTTTCCCACCCATATTTATCTGCACTCTGTCTTACATAATCCGTATCACTCATTGGCAATCTCCTTTACATATTCGTTAAACATTTCTTCAAACTGCTTTCCCATTCGCTTGATAAATCCACTCATCAACTCATTGGATTTTTCAAGTTCTTTTGTCTGCATATCATAATTACGCAATCTGTCATAAGTATCTCTGTCTATAATTCTTCTCATTTCGCTTTTAGTACAACAATGCGGCTCGCAATATTCTTCACAAACCATTTCATCATTCATATAAATCTGTTCCCACATTTTAATATCAAAGCATTCATCACTTACATACCAAACCATGTAATACTCTAATGCTTTTTCAAAGCTGTCAAAATCTCTATTTGTGTACAGCTCCCAAGGTGCATCACCATGAGGAGCATTAAGACTTTCCGTTGCCTTTACAAATTTATCCCATGTTTTTGCATCATTGATAATTTCAATGTGATAGTTAATCCGTAAATTACTTTTATTCATTTCACATTCTCCTTTACATTCCTTTCAATTCACTGTTAGAATATTTATTCCATTTACCAGTTTGAACATCGTTCATGCGCTCTTCAAACGTTCTTTTTCGCATCTCATACTGTTTTGTTGCAATACAATACATTCCATAAACCAAGTCGTTTCTCGTATCAATAATCATAAATTTCTCAGGTTCATTCATATTGTCAAGTATATATTGCATGAAATCTCTAAAAACAATTATTGAATTTGTTTCACACCATACTACAATTTTATCTTGCTCTTCCGTTACAAATTTAACTTTTTGCATTTACTATTTTCCTTTCTTTTTTCATTTAATAAAGGCAGACACAAAATGTATCTGCCTTTATATTCTCTATTTTGTTGCACTAAAAAAGCAGATATCAAAACGGTATCTGCTTTGCTGTTATAATCTTCTAAAAGTTTCTTCTGTTTGTTCTCCTTTAAGACTCAACCCAATTGCTACACTTTCAATAATTTTTTCCTTAATACAATCTCTTGTAATAATTTTCAATGCATTACCCTTTGCCTTGGGAATCTTTGTATAATCTAAAGTAAATTTAAATCCCTTTGGATACCCTTTAATTTTATCAAAAGCTTCTTTATATCCATCTGTTTCTCTCAATTCTTGTACAGTCATCTTTTACCTCCGTTTATCATTTCTTTTTTATTATATCACTGTGTACACTCTAAGTAAATTACAATTTCATTACCAACCACTAATATGCAATCCTTTATCAGAATAAATCCTAATCCATTTGTATTTATTATCTAAGTCATTATCTATACAATACTGAATCGCTTCATCTTCCGTCTGAAACTCTTTTGATATTTGTATAAAATCTTCATTAATATCATTCCTAACTCTTACGTTACAAGATTCTGCTGTTCTTTTTGCGATAGAAGCAAGACTTTCTATATGTTCTCCTTGCATAGCAAATAATATTGGCTGGCAATCTTTATCATGTTTGTGTCCATTTGTTCTTTTCATCATTTTTTCATATGACATATTTATTACACCTACATTTCTTCATTATTATATGTATAATCAAAATCTCCATATTTTAATTCAGACTTAATGATAGCTCTTGTTTCTGTTTTCCAATCCTGTCTGAATAGTTTTGCCTGCTCTTTTGGGGTATTTTCTTTGTCAACCAATTTAAATTCTCCATCCACATAACCGTATCTCGTAGTAACAGGTTTATATTCCATATTTCCTTCTTCAATCTCCTTAGAAATTTTCATTTTTAACTTCTGTTGAGATGTACCAATGAATAAAAGTCTCATACTGGAATACTCTTTCCATTCATTGCAACTATGCAAGTAATATATTTGTTTTGCCATACAATCACACTCCTATTCTGCCATATCTAACATCAACATACTGTTTGTATCTGCCAGATAATAACTTGTGTTACACATTACCTTGTTGTATTCAACTTCACCTTCAAAGTCATTTACAACTGCTTTTTCTTCTGATGTCATATCAGAATATTTTTTCTTTCCGTATGAAGGCGGTAGCCATCCTTTATGTTGTGCTCCAAAGATATTGAACTTTTTCAACAGCTCTTCATTTGTAAATGTAATATGGCAAGTTCCCTTCTTATAAAAGGTCACATTGAAATACTTCAACACAATGTTTTTCGATTCTCCATACTCTTCGGCAAACTCCAAAGATTTTTCCAAATCGACCGCCTCAGTCAAACCACCATCAAGGTAATTGAAACACTTTTCGATGTCTTTCAATTTCCCGCTCACCTCGCTATTTGTTGGCTTGAATCCGCCCCAGGAATACTCTAAATCTCGCCATCCTCTAAGCGGGATAATCACCTTTTTATTGACGATCCACGCTTTATTGGTTCTCCATCCATTAAAATAATGAATGTTGTTGGTGCATTCATCATAATACGAATATTTGCTACTCAACTCGTCAAAAAGCGAAATGATCGTATCTTCAATTCCCTTTACAACCTTTTTACTCATATCAATTTTCAACTCATAAATGTTATGTAATGAAAATTCATAATCTTTCAGTTCTTCGACCTTGTTATAATATGCCCTTTGCAAATCATATGTGAGCTGCCCGATAAACTTTGGATTGTCGAATAACGCCGACCAATATTTCCCGCGAATTTCCCTTATATACTCATTGATCGTCGCGCTGTTTCGCCCAATCCGCAGGTCTAATATATTTCCGCCGCTTTGCACAGTTTTCCCTGTTTTCTCATCCTTTTTAAAACGGTATAAAATCCGCGGAGCCATCGCATAATATTCTCTGATGAATTTCACACCAGCCTCAACCTCCATTTTATATTGTTCAACGATCGCCTTGAAAAAATCATTCTCTGCGACTTGTGTGTTTCCAGTATTATATACGCACTCTTTTCGCTCTTTTGCCTTTTCCAAACCGTCGAAAATGAACGACTCTCTATGTACATCTGGGAGCTTTACCTTTACCAGCGCAACTTCTACATCAGTTTTTCTCTCTGCATCCGCAAAAGCATCCTGGATATACTGAATGTCCGCGTTATATTCCCGAAGCATTCGGTTCAGCATTATCCTCTCGTTGTTACACTCATTCTTTAATGTTTCTGCATTGAGCAGGCAAACAACCGCGCCACCATTTCTCTGTTGCAATTCCAGCGCCTTCAAAAGATGCTTGCAACCATTCGAAAACGGCGGGTTCATAACGATCAAATCATATTCCTTCATCGTGTCATAAGTCAGGAAATCATCATGCACCACTCTGATGTTTTTCTCTTTCAAAACGGCTCTCAAATTTTCGTCCGATTCAATGCAATCAATGTCAAGCTTAATCGTCGTGTACCATTTATTATTAAATTTCTGTTTTTCCCTTAATGCCTCAACAATATTTCCCTTGCCCGCCGACGGTTCCAGAATCGTATGTATCATTTTCCATTCCAATCCATCGAGCATTTTATCTATAAGATTTTTTGGTGTAGGGTAAAAATCTGAATTATTAGTAAACATATTCTCCACTCCTTTCATTGTAAAGGCGGCATATCCCAGCCGCCATATTCTATATCGCACTCAATTTTTCTGTCGGATCATACTTGAATATAAAGCCTTTCTTAAAGCTACTATAAAAGCCCTGCAACGTCGCTAATTTCCGTTTCACATCCAAAAATCCTTCCTTCGATAATTTCACCGTAGGATTTACCACAAACAACTTCTCACCAGTTTTTGAATGCGTTTCTTCTGTAACCGTGTATGTCATCTTCTGCTCCGGTTCCGTTGCCACCTCATCTGCCGCTTCACACTCTGGTTTTTTTATCTCCGCGTTTAACTTCTCGCAGGGATTTTCTTTGAATAAAAAGGCGTGTTTGAACTTACTGTAATATCCGCCGAGAGATTTGATGTACTGGTTTACCTTTACATATTCGTCACGACTTAACTTCTCGACCACTTTTACCAAATAAATCTTATCTCCTGTTCTCGTATCAATATCTTCGGTTACTTCATAGGTGTATTTGGTCACATTTGAAGATTCCGACACAGTAGTCTCTTTGACGGGTTTAGAGGCATTTCCCTTGACTACTTTCTTTACAACCTTCTCAACCTCATAAGGAACCTTCACTTCTTTGATCTCACACCACGCAATAGCGCCTTCATTGATCCCTTTCATAAATCTATCCGTCGCAGTCCCAATGTACCAGTGATTTGCCTGATTTGCATTACCCGTACATTCCTTCGTGAGCTTTCCATTCAGCTTGTATGCGTGATATAAGCTCTTTCCGTCTTCATATGCGGTTTCTTTAATCCTGTACACATACCCCCGATTTTTCCCATAACTAAACGCCGATTTCAGAATGAAACACTGACCATCTCTGATGCTGCCGCTTTCCGTTTCAACCGCCTTATTTTCCTTCTTATATTCAGTCACTTTTACCTTTTCATACACAACCCGATCGCCCTCTCCAAGCAATCCGCCACAAGTAGCATCAATTTTATTGATGAACGTCTCGAACTGATCCATAAGTGCCTTATCTTTTTCCATTGATTCAATGTGACTATCTGCCTGTCGTGCTGCACTTTCTTCATCATCATTCCATCTACCCATATAGGTTGTTATCAAAGATTTCTTATATTCTTCTCGCTTCATAGTTCTGAAATTCTGCATATCTTCCATGTAGCTTTCATATCTATAATAGCTATCAATATGAGCAAACTTTAAGATTCCGTTTCCCTTTGCTACATAGACACCATCTTTTTCAATATGCCAATTCATTCTGGGTGGGTTTGCCATATGCCCAGGAATGATACCAGTTACAATATATTTTTCAGAAGTTTCGCTTGCCTTACTCCGTAACCTCTCAATCATTTTCCTTGCTGATTCTTCTTCCTGTTCGCTGGCTCCTCTTTCCATTGTCATCTGCTCAAGCTTTGCAATCTTTTCTGAAATACTTCTATCCTGAAGTGTTCCATCATAATTATATTTGCGTATCTCTTCTGGCTTTGCTTCAC
>OGCN01002713.1_pt1 | contig 18565 bp, 10 predicted proteins | sample 1570181 | NCBI WGS metagenome assembly OGCN01 (sample SAMEA4370584, study PRJEB24528) | human gut metagenome | reverse complement strand
GGACGGAAGCCCGCAGGTCGTCGCGCTGGACGATGCGGTATCCATTCTTGCCTTCAGCGTCTGCGCGGCGATCGCGGAAGCGCTGGTTCAGCACTCGGCGATGAATCTGATGGTGTTTATCGAGCCGGTCTTAACCAACGGTTTAGCGGTGGTCATGGGCATCGGATGCGGTCTGATCATGAATAAGATGATTACGGAAAAACGTTCCGATGATAACCGTCTGATCATCGCGGTGTCGATGATCTTAATTATGAGCGCGCTGTGCACCGCGTTGGATGTCTCGCCGCTGTTGTGCTGCATGGCGATGGGCGCGGCTTATCTGAATTTATCCAAGGGATCGTCTGCTTTGTAGCCGGGTCTACACCCATGTCCTTAGCCATCTCCGGATATTTCTCTTCATAAGCGGCCACTCCGTCTGCCGGATGCAGGTTAAGTGTCACTTTCACGTTATTCTGTTTCAGGTATTTCAAGAAACCCTGAGGATTCGGAAATAAGTCCCTGTTCCAGGTCCAGCCTGTCCAGCCCCCCTTACCTTTCTCGGTATAATGCCAGTCCATATCTACCACTAACACGTCCAAAGGTATCTGATAAGTATGAAAATTATCAATCAGATTACGAAACTCTTTGTCAGAATACAGCCAATAACGCGACCACCAATAGCCAAATGCGTAACGGGGAGGCAACGGCATCTTACCAGCAAAAAGAGTATAGTCTTTCAAAGCCTGCTTATAGTCATGTCCGTAAGCCATGAAGTACCAGTCTTGCCCTTCATTAGCGGGGCGTTCCTTAGCCCAGTCCCAGTCCAGATCATTATCAAACAAAAGTCCGCGGGAATCGTCAATGAGCGACCAACCATCAGTTGCCAACAGGCCGTCTTCCAGTTTCAGTTCATCCCCTTTCTTCGTATCAGACACCCAAGTTTGAGTCTGTGTATCACCGTCCATCCCATCAAGAGTGCGATATGTACCTTTCAGATTGCCTTTCTGTTGCATTCCAGGCTTCCAGGTGAAGGGGAATGCCCCCTTTACAGCTTCGATTATCAGATTATTGTTCGTAAACCGCCCACTGTCTTTTTTATAACGCATTTTCATCTTGGAGGTGGTTATTTCAATCCATGCCCCCCTTGTCTTCAGTTTGTAATCAACCTGCGGATATAAACGGTCTACTGCAATAAAAGACTTGTCGTCTACAAATTTTCCATCCGGAGCATACTCCAAACGGAGCGTTCCATCCGATATGACCGTAAACCGTACATTGTTATCAGTATAAGCAATATTCTGCTGTTCACCCTGGGCTCGCAGTGACAACAGGACACCCTGCAAAATGCAAAGGATAAGTATCAACTTCTTCATCATGGTACTATTGATTTTAAATGGTTTCTGAATTCGATATCTCTTTACGTAACATTAGACTATATGTAATATAACGACAACAAAAATAGGGAATTATATCAGTCTGACACCTTAAAAACGATTCAATAAATAGAAGATTCGTATCAAAACAAAAGATGTAGGATTCTATCGAATCCTACATCTTCCATTTAAGCAATTATATAGCAATACTTTTTAAGAATTTCCTGCTATTCAAGCAAGGAAGCAATTCTATTCACCGTTCACAATGGCTTTTATTTAGCAACCTCTTGTTCATTTCTGGTAGGTTGCGGTCCCATATAGGAACGCTTCATACCGCCAAAGTCCAACACAACCTTTTGCAGAACTGTTCCGGCATCTCCACAGATGATTTTCACCGTATGCTTACCCGGTTTATCGATATGGAGAGTGGTCTTGTTGATTCTGCAATTCTTCAATACGCTTTCATACCAGATCTGGGCATATTCGAAAGAAGAAGTAGATGGAGTCATTACCGGACCTTCGTCTATACATACACCATATTTGGTTTCAACATTTGTTGCTTCATGTCCGGCATATCCTCTATCCTTGCTGATGGGGAATGTAGGCAGCACATACGTATAAACGTCTACTGATCCCTGCTCAAACGTATAGAAATCATATTCCAGGCGCGGTGTATTACGTCCTGCGGTACGTTGTGCCGGAGCGATAGGATTACCCAACTGTACAGCTGTATTCTCGCATCCCAGGTTCGGAATCATAATCATCTTAATGGCATCATTCTCCACTTTACGGTGGAAACTTGCCGCATCTATCGAAACATATCCGTTGTTTTCAACAAACAGCGTATCCATTTCGGCCAATGAAGGAGAAGTAGGATTAAAGACGGAGATATAGACACTTTCCTTCTCACCGCGATCAGAAGTGATATCCAGTGTTCCAAGTATTCTTTCACCGGCAGGAACCTTCGCCCAGTCGATAGAAACCTCGATACGCTCTTCAGTAGCAGTCTCTCCGGATTTCTTACTAACTAAAATCCAGTCATTTGTTACAGCAGCTTTCCATTTCAACGGAGTAGCACCCTTATTGAATACATCTACATAGTAAGACTGGCGCAAGTAAGTATTGAAACATGGCAATGAATGGAAACTCTGGAGACCTTTCAACACGGCCTCACCTTCGGCCATTACGCCTAAAGAAGCAGTAGGAGCCAATTCAACATCTCTCAATTTCGGAAGTTCAAAATAAGCAGCGGCAAATCCCTGTTTCATCGTCATTACATGATCCCACTTACCGCCAAGCAACGAGTTATAGCCCTTGGTAATTACTTCCAAACTGTCGTAACAGGCTTTCGCTGATTTTTCCAGTTCTTTGGTTGATGCTCTCTGCTGAATAGAATACCAGCGGTTTCTTTGTCCGTCCAGTATCATTCTGTTCAACAACTCGCACCCTTTCACCGGATAATACAGTGTCTGGTAGAAGCATGCTTTCTGTTTCTCGTCCGACATACTGTTCAAGATCTTCTCTACGGTGCTTCCAATACGACGGTATTCGCTCAAACGATTATCCACCTCACGATAGTTGGTAAGCGAAAAGTCCGTATCCGTATTCCGTTCTCTCCCGTGCTTATCAGTAGTCCATTGGTAGCCCCATCCCATAAATTCGGGTTTACGCGCGAAAGCCAGCTTATAGAAAGAATTAACCACATCCTGATATTCGTTGCGGTATTGGTCGCCCAACATACCACACAGCCATTCGGTACGGTAGTTAGCTGCCCTTTCAAAGTTGAAAGAATCAATATCGAAAGCCATCGTCAGGAAGTAATCAACAGCGAACTCACAGGATTTGATATCACCGGCATTCAGCAACCAGATGCGATCTGCCGTTGCATCATACGCTTTACGAAGTTCTTCATACATCAATGTAGGAGAAATCGTGTTCATCCAAAGATGATCGTGAGGCTTACCAAGATAAGAAGAATGGTAGTACACACCCGAACGGCCCGAACGCTTCTGTTCCTTCGGGCTGCTCAGACGTTTCATATAACCATAGTTATCATCCGGCCAGATGATTGTTACGTCATCCGGTAGTTCCAGCCCTTCGTCATATACATCCAACACTTCTTTATAGGGAGTAAATGCTTGGGGAATCTCTTCACCCGGTTTACCAATGGCATCAATCAACATCTGTCTTTGTGCCATCAGAGCCTCCTGAAGCATATCTTTCCGGTCGCCCATATCATTGCTTGCATTCATGGCTCTGTCGTGCAGTCCGCGTAATGCCAGCGTATATACATTTTCAAAGGGAGCACATTCCTTCACGCGTGCATTCAGCACACTGTCTACGCCTTTTTTATTATTGATGTAGTCCCACTCACCCATTTTATCACGCTTCCATTCACTTGCCGTATTAAACAATAACGGTTCGCAATGAGAAGAACCCATGATGATGGCAAAGCGGTCTGCAACCACTCTGTTCTCGGGAATGCGGTGAAATGCCATAGACGCATCGTGCATGGCCGGACACAAATAGTTGGCCTGGAGGCGGAGCAACAGTTCGCAAACCTTAGCGTAAGTCCGGGGACCGAAATTACCCACTTCTTTCTCGAAGTTTCTCTTCGACCAACGGTAGAGCCCCCAGTCTTCATCATTGATGAAAATACCTCTGTACTTCACAGTAGGCTCTTTAGATATATATTTATCTACTTTCAGGTGTAACTGATCCTTCTTGACAATAGGAGCATCTGCCCACCAGTACCAGGGAGATACACCGATAGTTCTTGACACGGACAGCAATCCGTAAGCAGCACCTCTGCGGTCGCTACCCACAATAACCAATGCCTTGTCTACACCAGGAAGCGGATTACGAACGAGTTGCACCAGATAGCTTTCCCAACGATCCTTCAAAGGTTCCACGTCCAGTTTCTTCTTCGCAATCATCTGGTCAATCCATTCATTATGACCCAAGGTTCCGACAATGATACAATTCTTCTGAGGAGCTTCCTTGGTAGTAGCAACGCCCAGAATTTGTCCACTCACCTCTTTCACATCATTCGCAAATAGTCCCGCCGTTGTTTTTACAACTTCAAAATCTTGTGCGTCATAGTACACGCAGGCTTTATCCTTCTTGCCTACGAGACTAAATACGTTGGATCCGCTACTATTTTGCGATAGCGAAACCTGAGCCAGTGCCACTGAAGAACTCAGTAGCAGCATACCTCCTAATAAAACAGATTTAAAAATACTCATGGTTTATTTATTGATAATTTATAAGTTACTTCTCCATCAAGGCGACCACACACCAGAGGTAAGGTCCTTGCGCATGAAAATCACCAGTACGACGCGGACGGTCATAATAGTATTGCTTGTCGTTCTTCTTATTGGTACCTACGCAGATTTCTCTCACCTGATTCTTTTCGGTAAGGTAAGTCACCAAAGCCATCCATGCCTTGCGGGCTGCCGGAGCATATTCTTTGGCATCCAGCCATCCGTTCTTTACCCCCGTAATAAAAGCGAAGGTAAACATGGCAGAACCCGATGTTTCAGTCCAGCATTCGGGATCATCGAGCAACTGATTCCACAGGCCTTCCGGATTCTGATATTCCTTCAGACTTTTCATCATGGTCAGGTAGCCTTCCATGATGCGGGGACGGTCTTTGTGCTTCTTGGGCAAATAACGAAGCAATTCTGCCATACCTGCTGCCATCCATCCGTTTCCGCGCCCCCAATAGAAAGGTACGTCCGGTGCATGATAGAAGAGACCGTTGGGACGTTGCAATTCATCCAGATACATCACCATCTCTTTAGCTGCACGATCTATATATTTGCTATCATTGGTCACTTTGTAGGCATGTGTCTGTACAATGGTAATCATGTACATATCGTCAATCCAAAGACGTGTCTGCCATGAATAGCCCTTCTCTGCCCATTCCTTCTCACTTGGTTTGGCATCTTCGGGAACTTCCCATTGGGTATCGGCATAAGGCAATCCCAGTTCTTTGTAGCGTTCATCCTTCGTCACCCAATAAAGCTCCAGAGGCAAACTTCCGAACATATTCAGATCGACATGATTCTTGATGGGCAACAACTCCTTTTCGGTAGTAAACAGATGCTCAAATCTGGCTTGCAGAAGCTTGATGAGCGCTTTGTCTTTGGCTGCCGCCGCATATTTAAGAGAACCGTTCCAATAGAAGGTTTCAGGATAACCAATCCATTTTCCGGCATGCAATGCATGTTTCTCGGTTACAAAACGGTAGGCAATACGTCTGCCGATTTCATCGGGAGTATACCCTTCGGGAAAATTCTTCAGAAGACTAGTCTGGGCGATTAGCAACTGGAAAGATGATAATAAAAATAATAATGCGAATACTTTCTTGTACATAACAATTTGAATTCTATCTATTAAACATTACAATAATTTACTTTCTCTGGAATATCCGTTGATATTACTTCACTTTCAATAGTTTCTTGGTGTCGTCGCACACGGCTACCGCCACTTTGGAGTCTGCACAGCCGTAATAAAGATATAGCTTCTTCTTATAATAGGCCAATCCTTCGATAAACACGGTTCCGTCCTTATACTGCCCGCTCTTCTCAAAAGAAGCTTCAGGCATGAAGAAAGGCTTGTCTAAACGGCCCAATACTTTATAAGGATCTTTGGAATCAAACAGGAGCTGACCAGCGCAGTAAGCACCTGCCGGATAATTTGCATCGCCTCTCTTTTTATCATTCTTACCATTATACATCAATACGATGCCTTGTTTGGTACGAATAGCAGGAGGACCACATTCAGTCATCTGGCTATCGAAGTATCCGTTACGCGGCCTGGCTATTTTCAACAACTCGTTGTTCTCATCCAGCACAGGATACCAGTCTGTAAGATTGTCGGAAGTAGCTGCATGCACAGCATATTCTCCCCAATACATGAAGTACTTACCATCTACTTTATCGATAACCAGTTTCCCACCTTTCACCTTGGTAAGCATGGAGGCTGACTTGGTAGCAATTCTGGCGAAACGCCCGTCATACGCTTTTTCAAAAGCAAGACCGTGCTTGGTCCAGTTCTTCAAGTCTCTGGAGGTAGCCACCGCAAGACGGGGGGTCTTCCGGTTCCACGCCGTATAAAGCATCACGTATAATCCGTCTTCGGTCATTGCCACTCGCGGATCTTCGCAACCACCCGGACACTCTATATTCTCAAAATCATCTCCACCGGGGAAAAGTACCGGGCTGTCGAATCTCTTCATAGTTACTCCATCCACGCTTTCAGCATACCCGATACGGGAAGTTCTCTTCCCGATGCCTTGTGCCGAGTTATCTTCAGCACGATAGAGCACGACAATCTTTCCATCTTTCACGGTGGCAGCAGGATTGAAAATATCACTTTCCTCCCACTTCACCTGTTCCTTGCGCATCGGACAATAGAAAGAGGTAGGCTGTGGAGTGAGTACAGGATTGACACCTTCAGGGCGATGAAATGGGCCAATTACCCAGTTCTCCTGTTCTTTCTTATCGGTATCATCTGAAGAAGGCAGAGTAGAAAAACTACTCAATGACAGCACTCCTATCAAACCGACTATGAGTTTTAACTTCATCTTAATATCTATGTTTCGCATGGTTAAAATTATCGTTTTATTGACGAATATGTTTATAAATCTCGGTCAATACTTCCAATCGGGTTGTTTTTCCGGGAACAGCTCGGGGCTTAAACCCACATAATGTACTCCAGTCCTGCAACGTCTTTTCATCGACCGTTCCTTGCAAATCCGCATCCCATCCGGGCAAATACCCTCTCAATCCCATATATTGAGCCAAATGGAAACCAGTATTTTCCGGACGCAAGTCACGAAAGTAAATCAGCGTTGCTTTCTGGTCGATCAGCAAATCCTGCAATATGGACATATCCACATCCTGAACAGCAACTTTACGGTCAATAGCCAGTGAAGCAGCGATACCTGCCGCCTGCCCCAATGCCATCCAACATGGCTCCATACGCAATGTGGAGAATCCGATATGCGAACCGGATACAGGTACAGGTAATAGCAGATTATCTACATTCCGGGGTAGAATCACGCCCAAGGGCACCGTATACACTGCTGTAGGGTAGCTGATGAATCCATCCAAATGTACTCTTCCGGCTTCCCGCTTTCTGGCAGCATGCGAATCGAGTGCATAATGGCTGGCTGTCACGCTACTGCCATGCAAAGGCGGGCGTTTACCCGGTGCAGTGGGTAAAGCATCCTTAGCAGTAAAGAAGTAAACTCCTTCAAAGCGTCTTCCTTCACGCACATAGACCTGGCGGGGAAAATATTCATTATCCTGATATTCATCTTTAGCCAATCCCCATTCTAGCATTGCTTTACGGAAATGCTCCGGTAATTCCGGATCATTCTGGGCAAACCAGAATAAACCCAATGTATAATCTTTCAGACGTTTGGCAAACTTATCTCTCCACTCCCAGGAAGAAGTAGGCCAAGGCCAGTTCTCTTCCGGCAGATCAGTAGAGATAAATGCAGCATGCTGATTATTGCCATCTGTCTTCTGATTAGGCAGTTTCACGATACTGCTCAGTTTTCTGATTCCCCAACTGTCTCCTGGAAGTTTAGTCTGGTTACCGCCAGCGATATGACGACGGTTTTCTTCCATCATTTCATCAGTTACCTTCAGCATGGCCCGTTGAGTATTCTTTCCGGTCCATACATCTTCAATCAGTGAGACATATTCGTTCCTGTTATACGATGCCGGCTTCGGAAAGAGGACACGATTATCAGGATCATTAGTCAGGCAAAGGCGATAGTTATATGCCTGGACTGCATTATCAGACTCTCCTGTGCTACCATTGGCGGGCAGACTTTTCCAGTATTCATAGGTTCTTCCTGCTCCGGGTTCTCCGAATTCGGCTTTACTTTCCCTGCCTACGCGGAAAGGCACACCTGCCGCAGCACCCAGATCACCTTCATAAGTGGCATCCACAAAGATGTCACCCTGATAAAGTTCTTTCTCTCCATTCTCACGATTCAGTATACAGATGCTTTCAATGCGCCCGTTTCTGAGAGTGATATTCTGATCTTCAGCATCGAACTGCCGCATAAGAAGCACGGTAATCTTATCCTTATGTTCGTTCAGCATATCCTGATAGATAGAGGCTGCAACAGACGGTTCGAAATGAAAGCCGTCACTGCAATCCTTCAGCTGCTGAGAGTTCTTTCCATACCGTTCTGTATAATATTGCTTGATTCTGGAAGTAAACTCCATGAACAGACCGGTAGTTGCCTCCCGGGTAGCAATATCAGTAGCTCCCAGTCCGTTGGCCGGAAGTCCTCCAATATGTTGACTACGTTCCAATATAACCGAGGTCTTGCCTTGCCTGGCCGCTGCAATCGCCGCCATTATGCCACCGGGATTACCGCCTACCACCACAATATCAAAATGATTTTGAGCGGATATCCCCCAACTGAACAACAACAGAACAGTAAGAATATGGAATCTCTTCACGTTATTTTTTTATTTGAGTTTATACTTCTGAGTAGTTACATTCCAACCCTTCAATACCAGAACAGCTCCCTCAGTCAACTTTTCTTCCGCCGTTTCAATGGTGACAGTTTTCTTTTCACCCGGAACCAGAGAGAAAAAGTTATCCGAATAGAACGACGGGCGTATCGGACTCATTTTGGAATTGAGGAATTGCAACTGATTAAAGAAAGCGATACCACCGGAGGTATTCTTCAATGTAATGTCTACGAAATAGCGACCGTCTGCCTGACGCGCTTTATAGGAGAGCTTCACATTAGCCGCTTTCAGCTTATTCAAGTCTTCAAATCCTGAAGATGCAGGACCGGTCAGAGTCTTACTGCCTTCATACTTATCATTTGATCTCCAATAGAAGTTGGAAGAAACGTCTTTACCCTTCTCATCTTTCAGCACCAGCTTGATAAAGTGAACCTGAGAGATGTTTTCAGGAAAACGGATGGTCAGTACATCATTGGCTACTCCATCTTCCGGAAGATTCACGGAAGCAGATTCTTCATATACCTTCCGGCTATTGATATCATATACCCGTGCTATCACTTTGTAATTATTAAAAGAGCGATAATAATCGTTCACCACAGATACTGTATTCTTCAGATAATCGAACTGGGCATGTAGTGGCTCCAATGAATTGGCTGTATGGTACAAAGAAGCAGTGGGTTCCAAAGACCAATCCCACCTGACGCATGGAGCAGTTATGATACCAAAACAAGAGTCCGGAACAGAAGCGATCACCATAATCCAACTTATTGTAATTCCACACTTCCCAGATACTCTTTGAGTTAATGGCACCCAACAGTTGTCCTTTCTGAGCAAACTCATCAATAGAGGATGACTTTCCATAGTTGTTCACCAAATCAGTATACATGGTAGTCATCAAGTGGAAACCATTTCCATCCAGGTAATCCCACACCTCTTTATTGATAGGCCAGAGGTCTTTTTCGTCCATCATCTCACGAAGAATCTCCACTGTGGGAAGTGTAGGCGCACCATACTCTGGATTGAAACCATCGACACGGCTTCCACGTGGAGATGCCGTATTTTCATAATGCTGCATCGGATTCACCTGCTTATACGGACTTCCATCATGCACTCCGGCACATTCTGACTGCATCTGATATCCTCGCGTACCGTCCAGTTTGTTCAATAATTCAGGGGTACCTGTAACCTCGGTACTTTCAGTAGAGGCTACATAATAAGCCAGAGCCGGATGATTGCGGATACGTTTCACAGTAGATGCCACATTATCCAGATAATTGCCCTTATCGTTCGGATGGCGTGTATCACCCGTCATCCAGAATTCCTGCCATACCAGCAGTCCCATCTCATCACACAACTGGAAGAAATAATCGGATTCGGCAATGCCACCTCCCCACATGCGTAAAAGATTGACACCCGACTGACGGCTATATCGCAGTTCGGCATACGTACGCTCGTCAGAAGTTCTCAACATAGCTTCCGGTATCCAGTTCGTTCCACGAATAAAGAGACGCTTGCCATTGACATAAAAGACACGTGACTTATCAGGCGTATTCGTATCGGAAGTAATCTCACGAATACCGAATTTTGTTTTAACCGAGTCGCAAACTACTCCATCGATGGATACGGTCATTTTCAACTCATACAGGTTTTGAGGACCTTTGTTCACAGGCCACCACAAACGAGGAGAGTTAATCACTAATTGAGGAAATTCATCCGGAGAAAAAGACAAGATTTTCTCTTCTCCACGCAAAACTTTAAGCTTTTTCTCGAAAGTTATATTTTCACCTGTAATCTCACCTCTTACCGTACAATTAATTCCGCTAAATCCGGTAGTAGGATTTACAACTTCCACAGAAATGAACTCACGTGCCTGGTCATAACCAGGTTTACGCAATTCGGATTTCACAAAAGGATGACGTAACGCCACTTTACCGGTAGCATAGAGAGAGATGTTTTTCCAGATCCCCGTATTACGGTCGCGGATACCATCCATGAAAGTAAAATCCCAGCCTACGGTCATCAGCATAGTAGTGTTCAATCCGATATTTCCGTTCCCACCATTGTGGAACTCACCCACTGCACCCCAGGACTTGGGTTTGGCACTGCCGGGGACATCAACCGGATATACTTTTATAGCCAATGCGTTAGCCTTATCTATCTTCACAAAGTCAGTCACGTCAATATAATCCTGCATAAACATACCTTTAATAGTACTGAGCAGGTTTCCATTCACCCATACTTCGGCACGATAGTTGATACCATCCACTTGCAACCAGACATGTTTTCCTTCAAATGATTTGGGAACTGTAAATTCAGTCCGGAACCAGTAGGTATAAAAGTCACGACCGGTTTCAGAGATATCCGGTATTAATTTGGATTCGATCTTATTGTTGATTCCGTAATAAGGTTCCGGATATTTCCGGTTATGTACCAATGAATTCAGAACTGTACCGGGCACAATGGCAGGCAACCAGTTCGCGGTCGGGTAATCTGACAATGAAACCTTTTCTCCAGGATCTGCTACATCTCCTGCCTTTATCATTTTCCACTGATAGTCTCCATTATGGGTAATTTCCGAGTCGAGCCAGAGGCGTTCAGAGTCTCTGACATCATTTACTTTGGTTTGTCCGGTTACTACTGTCGAATAGGAAAACAACAGTACAACAAAGATAAGGGCCTTCACCCAACTGCTTATGTTCATCTTATAAGTATAAATAGATTTTCGATATGAGATTATTAAAGTAATGCTATCTTATTCCTCCAGAAGTGCAACGGCACACCAGAGGTAAGGAGCTTGTCCATGATAATCACCTACATTTTGTTTGCGATCATAGTAATACTGTTTGTCGTTCTTCTTATTGGTACCTTCGCAAACAGATTTCACATTATCATTTTCATCTATGTATTTCACCATAGCCATCCATGCTTTGCGGGCAGCGGGTGCATATTCCTTGGCATCCAACCAGCCATTCTTCACTCCTTTAATGAAAGCAAAGGTAAACATGGCAGATCCCGAAGTTTCGAGCCAACAATCGGGATGATCCAGCAACTGATGCCACAAACCGTTTGAAGACTGATATTTCTTCAGGCTTTTCATCATGGTACGGTAACCGTGCAGAATACGTGGACGATATTCACTGTCTTCGGGCAAGCTGCTCAACAATTCAGCCATACCGGCAGCCATCCATCCATTACCTCTTCCCCAATAGAAAGGAACATCCGGAGCATGATAGAAAAGGCCATTCGGACATTGCAGTTCGTCTAGATACATCACCATCTCTCTTGCAGCACGGTCTATATATTTACGATCACCGGTAACTCTGTAAGCCTGAGTCTGCACAATAGTAATCATGTACATATCGTCAATCCACAAACGGGTCTGCCAGGAATAACCTTTCTGGTCCCATTCTCTTTCTTTCGGTTTGGCGTTTGCAGGGAGTTGCCATTGAGTATCGGCATAAGGAAGACCCAGATCCAGATAGCGTTGATCCTTTGTAATCTTATACAGTTCCAAAGGCAAGCTACCGAACATATTTACATCCACATGATTCATGATAGGCAATAAGGCCTTTTCTGTTGTGAACAGAAGCTCAAATCTGTTCTGCAAAAGCTTCACAAGCTCTTGATCATTGGTAAGTGCAGCAAACTTTAGCCCTCCATTCCAGGTAAAAGTCTCCGGATAACTAATCCACTTTCCAATATGAAGCATATGCTTTCCATCTACAAAATGATATGCAAGACGTTTACCGACTTCTTTAGGGGTATATCCCTCGGGAAAATCGGTCAATAAACTTGTTTGAGCGAATACGAACTGAAAAGGAAGTAAAAACAGCAATAATAACGACTTCTTACACATAAGGTTAATTCTTTATTTATTAGACATTAAGAAACACATAATTGTTATCATGGTATAATCTCTTATGAGACGGTTACAAAGATAGCGCACAGTATCTTCTCAATACGAAATAAGCATTCCAATAAATAGAAAAAACATCTCAAAATCGCATAAAAGCCACAATTTTATTCCAAATAAAGCCACTAAATATCAGTCATCAATGAATTTGTTCACTCCGCCATCTTGAGCTTGCTGAAAAATCCCATTTCTTTGCACAAGTTGCTTCTTACTTACTTTAGCCGGAGCGTCCGGAACATTCGGTACATGAGTTTAAACTTTCCCGGCAATCAGTTGTATAGACAGAACGTGCAGCATCTATATATCGGACGTATTGCATCTATATATCCAATGTGTTGCATCTATATATCCAATACGTTGTATCTATATATCCAACGCCACCGACATATAGATGCAAAACGAACAGAAAAAAGAAAGACGTTCAAGACTTCCAATGCCGATGATTTAACTCATACACCGGAAATTCCGGATACCTCCCTTTAGCCGGCAAAATCCTTCGGAAGTACCCCGAATTGCTTCAGGAAGCATTTAGAGAAATAAGAAGAAGAATTGAACCCGACCATATAACAGATTTCATTGATACGGCTCTCACCTTCTTTCAATAATTGGGCGGCACGCTTCAAACGTTCTATGCGTAAATACTCATTGGGACTCAAGTCTAATACTCCCTTCATCTTACGATAGAAACTGGAACGGCTCATATTCAGGCTCTCTGCCATATCATCCATACTGAATTCCTGGTTTGACAGGTTAGAAAGAATTATTTCGTTCAGCTTCTTGATAAATTCTTCATCAGCCTTAGTCAATGCCATTGTATTGACCGCAACAAAAGGAGATTTAGCAAAATCCCTGCGAAGTTTCTCCCGGTTATTTATCAGATTAGAAACCACAGCCAGGAGATATTCCGGTGAAAAAGGCTTTTCAATATAAGAGTCCGCTCCCAGTTCCATTCCTTCAATCTTAGACTGGATATTTGTCTTTGCAGTTAAAAGTATAATAGGAATATGGCTATAACCTACATTCGATTTTATAGTCTTGCAAAGTTCAAAACCATCCATCAACGGCATAACGACATCACTCACCACCAGATTTACGAAATTACTATCCAAAGCTTCCAAAGCCTCTTTACCATTGGTAGCAGTGATTACAGCATATTGAGACGATAACTGACGTTCGATGAAAGCGAGCATTTCCGGATTGTCTTCTACAACCAAAACCATATGTTTGCTTTCTTTCGAATGTTTCCCTTCCAATTTATCATCCGGATAGGATTCACCGGATGTTTCCGCTTGCAACTCTGCATCTTTATTCTCTACATCAGAATCCAGAGCTATGACCATATCCTGGGTGATAGGAAGTGTCAAGCGGAAAATGTTCGCTTCTTCTCCCTGAACCATGACCAAAGTGCCACGATGGAGCTCTGCCAACGAACGGGAAAGAGCCAAACCGATACCCGCACCTGTAGTAACCTTTCCCTCTTCCTTCTGGCTAAAACGGACAAAAGGCTGAAAGATTTCCTCTTTCATCTCATCAGGAATGATTACTCCGTCGTTCTTAGTCACCACATAGAAAGCCTGCTTTTCCTGATCTACTTCCAGCTTTATATGCATATAACTATCAGCATACTTCATCCCATTATTTAAAAGATTACTTATAATCTTCGTAAAAGCTTCACGGTTGACATGCGCACAGAAGTTTTCATCCGGCAACTCCAATGTAAAGTCGAGACCTTTCTGGCGCGAAAGGGAACTAAATCTCATATAAGTCTCTCTCAAAACATTAGTAATATCACATTTGGTAAAGTTCAAACTGTATCCCTGACTCTCTACCTTCCTGAAATCCAGAAGTTGATTCGTCAGGTTCAGCAACCTTTCCGTATTATGCTGCATGATGTTCAGATCTTCATGAGTTTCCGGGTCCAGATGCTTTTTCAGAATGATATTCTCCAAAGGTCCTTTTATCAATGTCAGCGGAGTGCGGATTTCATGTGCTACGTTCGTAAAGAAATCTATCTTGGCATTATAAATCTCACGTTCTTTCTCCTGTTCGAACTTCTCAAGCTGGCGGCGGTGCTGCCTGCTGCTACGTTGCTTGAAATACCAGAAAGTATATACAAAGCAAACAATAAACAACAATAAATAAATGCAATAAGCCCAGATGGAAAGATAAAAAGGAGGACGGATATGGATATATAACAACTGTTCTTCGGGTCCCCAAATACCATCACTATTGGACGCTTTCACACGAAACTGATAATCACCATGCCACAGATTGGAATAAGTCACAATAGGGCTTTCCCCCACAGTTATCCAGTCCTTATCAAAGCCATCCAATCTGTACATCAATTTATTCATTTTCGGCACCTGATAACCCAAGGCTGCAATACGGAAGGAAAATGAGTTCTGATTAGCCTGAAGGGTAATACTGTCCGAGAAAGTAATGCTCTTATCAAGAGGAGTATTCTCTTCATCGGCACGAACTTCTTTATTAAACAGCATAAAATCGGTAATCACCACCGGCGGCAGGTTCTTATTCTCTGTAAATGTCTTAGGATTAAATACAATAAAGCCATCAATACTACCCAGATAAATGTTACCGGCTTCATCCTTATAGCTGGAACGGTAGTTAAATTGATCACCAAGCAATCCATTGGCCGTAGTATATCCCTTCACCTGTTTAGTTACAGGATTAAAACGTACCAACCCACTATTCGTAGTCAACCAGAACAGACCCTCCGCGTCTTCTACAATCTGGTAAACGACATCATTAGGCAATCCGTTGGATGAATTATAGCTGGTAAAAGTCTCCGTTTCAGGATGAAACAGACAGAAACCACCTCCTTGCGTAGTCAGCCAGATCTGGCGATGGGAGTCTTCAAAAATACTCAAAACCTTATCATAAGGAAGGCTCTCTTGATTACCCTCATTGTGCACATAGTTTTTCCATCTCTTTTCATTCACATTATAGCAATAAGCGCCATTTGCATAGGTTGCCAGCCACAAGTTACCGCCCGAATCCTCCTTTATATCATATACAAACCTGCCGGCCAGTTCTGTAATCCTTTCAAAGTCATCCGTTTGTCCATTGTATTTTAACAGACCGAACATCGTTCCCAAATAAATATCACCAGTCGTTGTTCTGCAAATAGCAAAGATGCTGTTATCAATTAATGAACGTGGAGAACCATTTTTCTGGTAGGTTTTCAGGATATTACCGGTATTAGTATCTACAATTTTCAAACCTTTAGAGAAAGTTCCAACCCACAACTTATCACCCACCATACAAAGCCCATGAATATTCGTAAACCCGGAACTGGGTGCAAAGAATGAGAAGGTCTTAGTGCTCGGATCAAAACGGTTCAAACCACCATCTTCGGTGCCAATCCATAATATGCCCTTATTATCCTGACAAAACTCACGGACTCGTTTGCCTTGCAAATTATTGTCCCCATCTTTCGGATAATACTTCTCAAAATAAGTATAGGATTTCGGATAATAATCTACTCCCCCAAAATATGAACCTACCCAGATGCCACTTTCACGATCCTCGCACAACGAATAAACGGCATTATCGGACAACGAATAAGGATCATCCTTAGAACTATGCAGATGCACATACTTGTCCGTACGAAGATTGTAGATATAAACTCCCGATTCAGCTCCTATCCACAGTTCATTATCCGAATTTACCAACAGGTCACGGCTATATACCATTTCACCGGTTTCATCCATCAACAGCAAATTTCTCAGGTTACCGGAAGTCAGATTCAACTCCTGCACTCCCTTTCTTATGGAACTTATATAGATACAATTATATGCTCCCGGAACTATCTTCATGATAACATCATCCTTAAAAACCTCATCACTATCCTTCGGGGAAAGATAAGGATGAAGCGTTTTTAAATTATCCTTGGAATAGAACAGGCCATTGCCATAAAATCCTACCCAGATTGTTCCACTATTATCAAAAGCAACGCTCTGTACATTGGCTGAGAACTCATTCAATGTATAATTATGAAGTTGACCTTTTTGCGGCTCATAACAGAAGAGTCCCTGTGTTTCGACCGCTATCCATACCCGGCCCTGTTTATCTCCCGAAATAGCGGAAACAGTCCGTTCTATCTTTGTATTCTCCCCACTCAGACGGTCAAATGGAATAAAAATCTCCTGGTCAGAATAATAAATATACACCCCGGCATCTGTACCAACCCAGATATTCCCTTTATTGTCCTGATAAAGACAAGTCACGAAATTGTTTCCCAAACTATGATTATCAGTCATATCACGTTTAAAGTTCCGGAATGACATCCCATCGTATCGGCTCAGTCCACCCTTGGTACCAAACCACATAAATCCCTTCTTGTCCTGTATAATAGCATTGACTGTAGTCTGGGATAACCCATCCTGAATGCTAAGATTTTTGAAATAGTAATGTTCATCTGCTGCTTGTGCCCAGCAAATGATATAGCAAAGAAAACTAATAAGGGCTATTATTCTTTTCTTCATTTTCGTGCTTTTTATAGATTCATACGTCAAATATAGCCCAATTTGACGATAAACAATAAAAGAAACATTTCAATAAATAGAAATATCGTCCCTTTAAGATTCAAGAAAATCAATCAAACAACGGTTTATAACAGAACTTCGATAAAAATAGCCCTTTTCATCGAAGTTCTGTGACTCAAAACAAGCGTCATTTCACAAGTTTAGGGGTTATATACTCTTCACTAATTCTCATGCGGTCCACTCCACCGACATTTTCAAACGAAACTTCTCCGATGTACATGGCACGCGGATGAATGTTATCCTTATCTTTATGAGCATGATAGACTATGCGAAGCTTGCCGGCTTTATCCGTAAACATAGCACTATGCCCCACTCCAACCAGCTTACCGGGCTTTTGCAATAAAGGGTTTTCATCATACTTCGTCCATGTACCCATCAGATCGGTAGCCGTAGCACAGCCTACACCATAAAATGGACTTTCATAACTGTTAGCAGAATAAGACATATAATAAATTCCATTATGCTTAAGAATATAGGAACCCTCATTCACGCGAGGCCAGACTTTCTCCCATTCCTGAGTTACATGGAGGCAAGGATGCATTGTCTCTTTCTTGATAGTAATCAAATCCTTTTCCAACTCTGCTATCCAAATGTTGTTACCGTCATTGAAACGTACAAAGGATAAATAAGGCGTACCGTTATCATCTATAAACAGAGAATTGTCAATACACTTCTCATCAGCAATCATCGGCTCCTTCTTATCCTGAACAAACGGTCCCGTGGGAGAGTCCGCAACTGCTACACAGATATGTTCATCTGCCGAATAATACATATAGAATTTCCCATTTACAAAATAAATCTCAGGAGCCCAGAACCAACGGTCCGCCCAGGAATCTTCCTTATTCAATGCCAACCCTCCATACTTCCAGGTCAGCAAGTCATCGGAGGTATAAAATTCAATTCCTTTATTCGAATGCGTACCATAGGCATAGTATACTCCATCGTGCAGCAAAATGAACGGATCACCCAAAGGCACAGGTGTTTCAGTGGTATTGACAACAGCATTGTCAGCACTCTTTTTAGAGGAACATTGGCAAGATGCCAATGTTCCAAACATAAACAAACAGACAAGAAATAAATTCTTTTTCATACAATTCTATTTCGATAATACTCTATTGACACAACCTGAATACATGCTTCATTAGTCAGTAAAATGATAGTTATAAGGGTTCCGCTTAAAATGATAACGATGTCTTGGTAATGGCAACGGGTCCTGCAAACGCAATTCCC
>OGCN01002700.1_pt1 | contig 18645 bp, 14 predicted proteins | sample 1570181 | NCBI WGS metagenome assembly OGCN01 (sample SAMEA4370584, study PRJEB24528) | human gut metagenome | reverse complement strand
GTCCGTGGCCCGCGAGCCCGGCGCCCGTTCCAAGGTGGCCGTGTTCTCCCGCGAGGCGAACCTGGATCCGGTGGGCGCCTGCGTGGGGCCGAAGGGCTCCCGCGTCCGCATGGTGGTCGAGGAGCTGCGCAACGAGCGCGTCGACGTCATCCAGTGGAGCCCCGACCCGGCGGTCTACGTGGCCAACGCCCTGTCGCCGGCGAAGGTGAGCCACGTGAGCATCGACGAGGACAACAACTACGCCACGGTCATCGTGCCCGACGACCAGCTGTCGCTGGCCATCGGCAAGGAGGGGCAGAACGCGCGCTTGGCCGCCCGCCTCACGGGGTGGCATATCGACATCAAGCCCCAGAGCTTCCAGGGTGCGTCTTTGGTCGATGTCGAGATGGACGACGAGGTGGAGGAGGACGACGGCTTCTGCATCTTCGTCGACGAGGACGGCAACCGCTGCCGCAACCACGCCCGACCGAACAGCCAGTACTGCGGCGTCCATGCCGATGCCGAGGCAGAGGCCTAAGGGGTAGAACCTGATGGCAGCACAGACGACAAAGCGCCAGCGCACCTGCATCGGCTGCGGCGCGACCCTTGGGAAGGGCGCGCTTCGCCGCATCGTGCGCAACGGCGAGGGCCTTGTGAGCTTCGACCCTACGGGCCACCTCGCCGGCCGCGGCGCCTACGTCTGCTCTGAGGACTGCCTCGCCGCGGCGAGAAAGACCAGGAAGCTTGAGCGCGCCCTGCGCTGCAAAGTGACCGACGAAGATTACGAGCGCGTTCTTCGCGAGCTTGCCCTCGCCGAGGCACCGGGAAAGAATGAGGAGTGATATATGGCCAGCATGCGCGTACACGAGTTGGCGAAGGAATTCGATATGTCGAGCGGGGATCTGCTCGATCGCCTGAAAGAAATGAAGATACCGGCGAAGTCCCATGCGAGCATGCTCAACGATGCCTACGTTGACAAGATTCGCAAGAACCTGGAGCCGGAGATCCGCGCCCGCGCCGGCGCCCTCGAGGCCGAGGAGGCCGCGGCGCTGGCCGCCGAGCAGGAGGAGGCCGAGCGCAAGCGCGCCGAGGAGGAGGCCGAGCGCAAGGCCGCGCGGGAAAAGGAGCTCGCCGAGCGAGAGGCCGCCCGCGCCCGCCGCGAGGGGTCGCGCTCCGACGACGACGCCGAGGGCGAGGAGCACCAGGCGCGCAAGCAGGCGCCCAAGCAGCCCTCCGCCTTCGCGAGCCTCGAGCAGCAGATCGCCTCGGAGAAGGAGCGCGTCGAGCGCGAGCGCCAGGAGGCCCGGGCCCGTGCCCGCGCCGAGAAGGCGGCCGCCGAGGTGGCTAAGAAGCGCGCCGTGGAGGAGGCCTTGCGCCGCGGCCACAAGAAGCCCGCGAAGGCCGCGCCCGCCCCGGCGCCGGCCCGTCCGGCTCCGGCTCCCGCGCCGTCCCGTCCCAAGAACAACTTCGACTCGCTGCTCTCGCAGATCGAGGCCGAGAAGCAGCGCATGGAAGCGGCCAAGAGCGCCCAAGCCGACACCCGCGCCCCCCGCGGCGGCAAGAAGGGCAAGAAGGGCGGGGCTCACCAGGTGGTGCCCGAGCTCGAGGCCCAGATGACCGCCGGCGAGGACCGCTATGCCCAGATGGCTGTGCAGGCCGAGAAGCTGCAGCGCGACAAGGTGCTCGCCGAGGCCCGCGCCGCCGTGGCCGCGGCCAACACCCACGAGGGGGAGGGCCGCCGCAAGAAGCGCAAGGAGAAGCGCGAGGCCGAGGCCCGCGAGCGCGCCGAGCTCGAGGCCATCGAGCGTGGTCTTGACCCGACGCTGGTGCTGGACGACTCCGTGGTGGAGATCCCGCAGGGCGCGTCGGTGGCCAAGTTCGCCGAGCTTCTGGGCGTGCAGCCCAATGACGTCATCAAGCGCCTGTTCATGCTCGGCCAGGTGCTCACGCTCACCCAGACCATGAGCGACGAGACCATGGAGCTCATCGCCGACGACATGGGCCGCAAGGTGCGCGTCGTGTCGCCGGAGGAGGAGTACGCCGTGGTGTACAACGACTCCGAGGCCGATTTGAAGCCGCGTCCCCCCGTGGTCACCGTCATGGGCCATGTCGACCACGGCAAGACCTCGCTTCTGGACGCCATCCGCGATACCGGCGTGGTGGCCAGCGAGGCCGGCGGCATCACCCAGCACATCGGCGCTTCCGTGGTGAACATCGGCGACCGCCAGATCACCTTCATCGACACCCCGGGCCATGAGGCCTTCACCGCCATGCGCGCCCGCGGCGCCCAGGTCACCGACGTCATCGTGCTTGTGGTGGCCGCCGACGACGGCGTCATGCCGCAGACCATCGAGGCCATCAACCACGCCAAGGCCGCCGAGGTGCCCATCGTCGTGGCCGTGAACAAGATCGACAAGCCCGGCGCCAATCCCGACCGCGTGCGCCAGGAGCTCACCGAGTACGGCGTCATCCCCGAGGAGTGGGGCGGCTCCAACATGTTCGTCGAGGTGTCGGCCAAGAAGAAGCTGCACATCGACGACTTGCTGGAGACCATCATCCTGCAGGCCGACGTGCTGGAGCTGAAGGCCAACCCTGACGCTTCTGCCTCCGGCTTCGTCATCGAGGCGAACCTGGACAAGGGCCGGGGCCCCGTGGCCACGGTGCTCATCCAGCGCGGCACCCTGCACACCGGCGACGTCGTGGTGGCCGGCACGAGCTACGGCCGCGTGCGCGCTCTGGTGAACCCGCGCGGCGAGCACGTCGCCGAGGCGAAGCCCGCCGACCCGGTGGAGATCCTGGGCCTGAACTCGGTGCCCACCGCCGGCGACGAGTTCCGCGTCTTCGAGGACGAGCGCGATGCCCGCAAGCTGGCCGAGGAGCGCGCGCTGCGCGCCCGCCTGGCCGCCCAGGAGACCAAGAGCCACATGAGCCTGGACGACCTGTTCAGCCGCATCGAGGACGGCAAGACCACCGATCTGAACCTCATCGTGAAGGCCGACGTCCAGGGCTCCATCGAGGCTCTGCGCGACGCCTTCGACAAGATGGATCAGTCCGAGGTGCGCATCAACATCGTGCACTCGGCCGTGGGCGGCATCACCGAGACCGACGTCACCCTGGCCGCCGCCTCCGATGCCATCATCATCGGCTTCAACGTCCGTCCCACGGGCAAGAGTCGCCAGCAGGCCGAGAAGGAGAAGGTGGACATCCGCCTGTACCGCGTCATCTATCAGGCCATCGAGGACATCAACGCCGCGCGCGTGGGTCTTCTGTCGCCGGATATCGTGGAAGAGGACACCGGCATCGCCGAGGTGCGCGAGACCTTCAAGGTGCCGAAGGTGGGCACCATCGCCGGCTGCTACGTCGTGGAAGGCGAGATCCACCGCGACGACAAGGTGCGCATCGTGCGCGACGGCACGGTCATCTTCGAGGGCCACATGGCGTCGCTGCGCCGCTTCAAGGACGACGTGAAGTCCGTGAAGCAGGGCTACGAGTGCGGCATCGGCATCGAGAAGTTCCAGGACCTGAAGGTGGGCGACACCATCGAGGGCTACCAGGTGAAAGAGGTCGAGCGCACGGAGTAACTCGACTGTCCGGCGTCGAGGAAGCCCCGCATCCCCGTGCTCAAGCAATGGCTCGCTCGGCGGAACAGTCCACTGGACTGTTCCGTTCGCTGCGCAACCTGCGCGCGGGGACACGGGGCTTCCTCGACGCCTACCGTTACAGTTTTGCTTAGTTTTCCACGACTGGTGCATGGCTCTTGGTTTCAACTCTATACTAAAACTATCTGTCCGCCTCGATTGAGGAGATGACGTCATGAAGCAGAGCGCTTCCAACCGCAAGGTCAACGAGCAGGCCCGCGAGGTGATCGCGAGCATCCTTCTGTTCGACGTGTCCGATCCGCGCCTCCATTTGGTCACCATCACCGGCTGTGAGGTCAGCTACGACCGTTCCGTCTGCAACGTCTACTACACCACCGACCCCGAGCGCTACGCCGGCGCCCAGGCCGCCTTCGAGGCCGCCGCGGGCCACATCCGTTCTCTCATGGCCAAGAAGCTCTCCTGGCGCGTAGCGCCGGAGCTGCGCTTCTACGTGGACACGTCGGTCGATCAGGCAGAGGCCATCTCCCAGGCGCTGAATTCTGAGCGCGAGCATCAGGAGAAGCGCATCGAGGAGGAGATCATCGGGGAAGATCGGGAGTACTAGTTTCATGACGGTGACGCCCCAGACCAACACGACGCTTTCCGAGATCGCCTCCGCGCTCGCCGAGCGCGACCACTTCGTCATCGGAGGCCATGTGAGCCCCGACGGTGACTGCCTTGGTTCGGCGCTGGGGCTCGCCTGGGCCCTCCGGCAGTTGGGCAAGCAGGTCGCGTGCGTGCTTGCCCGCGACGAGGAGCCGCCGAGCGACCTCATGTTTCTGCCCGGCGCCGACGGGCTCGTTCCCGCCGCGGGCTTCGAAGGGCCCTGCGAGTGCTTCATCGCCGTGGACGTGCCCACGCCGGAGCGACTCGGCGACGGGGCGCGCCTGCACGAGGCGGCGCCCTTCACCGTTACGGTGGATCATCACGCCGTGCCGCGGGCCATGAGCGACCTCAGCTACACGGATCCGGACGCCGCCTCCACGTCACTGCTTATCTGGGAGCTGGCGGCGTGCTTGGGCGCCGATCGCGAGCGCCTCATCGCCACCTGCTGCTACACCGGTCTCATGACCGACACCGGCCGCTTCCAGCACGGCAACACCGATGCTGCCGCGTTCAAGGGGGCGTGCGAAATGGTCGCCGCCGGCGCGCGGCCCGGGGATATCGCCCGGGAGTTCTATCAGAACCGCAGTCTCGCCTCTATCGAGCTGGAGGGGCGCACGGTGGGCCATATGAGCCTGTCCGGCGACGGCGAGGCGGTGCTCTCGTGGCTCTCGCTCGCCGATTTCGCCGAGTGCGGGGCCGTGAAGGCCGATGCCGAGCCCATGATCGATCTTTTGCGCTCCCTGCGCGGCGTGCGCGTTGCCTGCATGCTGCGGGAGCAGGACGGAGAGGTGCGCGGCAGCTTCCGTTCCAAGGACGACACCGACGTGGCCGCCATCGCCGGCGAGTTCGGCGGCGGCGGACATAAGGCCGCGGCTGGATTTACCATTCACGACGATTTGCGCGGGGCCGTGAAGACCGTCGCGCGCCGTTTGGGCATCGAGAGCCCGACCTTGCCGGAGGAGCGTCTGTGAAGCGGGGGACGACCGATCTGTGCCTCGTGCTGGCCGTGGATAAGCCGAGCGGTATGACCTCCCACGACGTGGTGAGCCGCGCCCGGCGCATCTTCGGCGAGAAGCGCATCGGGCACACGGGCACTTTAGATCCACTCGCCTCGGGGGTGCTGCCCCTGTGCGTGGGGCCGGCCACCCGGCTCGATCAGTTCCTCACCGGCCACGACAAGTCCTATGTGGTCTCGGTCGTCTTCGGCGCTGCCACCGATACCGACGACTGCGACGGCGAGGTCATCCGCACGGGCGTTGTGCCCGATGAGGTGTTCGACCCGTTCTTCGCCAGCGTCTTCGTGGGCGGTTTGGTGGGGAAGTCCAAGCAGCTGCCGCCGGTGTACTCGGCCATCAAGGTGGGGGGAACCAAGGCCTGCGACGCGGCGCGCAAGGGGCGCGTTATCGATCTGGCGCCGCGCGACATCGAGGTGTACTCCGCCGAGCTTTTGGGCATCGGGGGCGCCGACGGCGCGGAGCCGGCCCGCTGGGACATCGCGTTCAAGGTGTCGAAGGGCACCTATATCCGCGCGCTCGCCCGCGACATCGGCCATAGCCTGGGGTGCCCCGCCCATGTGGGGGCGCTGCGCCGCACGGCGGCCGGCGCGATCGGCATCGCCGACTGCGTGACGCTGGAGGTCTTGGAGGAGATGGGGGAGCGCGCCGCTACCTCGACGATGCCGCTGCGGCGCGGGTACGCAACGGGAACCCGCTGGACGGGCGCGCCGTGGAGCTCTTCGAGCGCCGCAGCGTCGATCCGGCGGCGGAGCTGTGCGCCTGCATGGCGGGAGTGCGCCCCAGCTGCGAGGCGCCGCACGATGGCGAGGTCGTGGCCCTTGTCGCCGATAACCGCATCGTGGCATTATATGAGTATCATGTCGACAAGGGGCGTTTCGCCCCCCGATGCGTGTTTCCAATAGGAGTTTCCCGTGGCTGTAGTGATCTCTAGGAACGATCCCGCCTTCGACGAGGCCCTGCTCGATCGCGCCTCGGTGGCTTTCGGTGTCTTCGACGGCGTCCACGAGGGACACCGCTTCATCATCGGCGAGGCGGTGAACACGGCCCGCGAGGAGGGACGTGCGAGCGCCGTCATCACCTTCGATATCGATCCCGACGAGGTGTTCGCGGCTGATCGACTGAAGAAGCTCATGACCAACGAGGCGCGCATCGCCAAGCTGGCCGAGCTGGATGTGGACGCGGTTGTGGTGCTGCCGTTCTCCCGCGAGTTCGCGGCCCAGAGTCCCGAGGATTTCCTTAACGCCTGCTTTGGCGGCGGCGTGCCGAGCCACATCCACATCGGCAGCGATTTCCATTTCGGTCGCAAGGCCGCGGGCAATGTGGAGAGCTTGCGCGCATGGGGCGCCGAGCGCGGCATGGAGGTGCACGGCCACGAGCTGGTCGCCGAGGGCGGCCGCCCCGTGACGGCCACGCGCATCCGCGGCCTTCTGTCCGAGGGCCGCGCCCGCGAGGCGGCCGACCTTCTGGGGCGCCCCTATACTCTGGAGGGAACCGTGCGCCCGGGCCGCGGCGAGGGCCGCGACTTCGGCTTCGCCACGGCGAATTTGGAGGTGCCGCCGGAGCTTCTGGCCATCGGAGAGGGCGTCTACGCCTGCTACGCCGTGGTGGACGGCGTCCGCTACAAGGCCGCCGTGAACGTGGGCATCCCCGCCACCTTCGCCGACACCGCCAAGGAGAACATCGAGGTGCATATCCTCGACTTCGACCAGGACATCTACGGCCAGCCCATCGAGGTGGAGTTCGTGGAGTGGCTGCGCCCCATGCGCGTCTTCGATTCCACCGACGAGCTCATCGCCACTGTCCAATCCAACATCGCCTGGGTGCGCGAGAACCTGTAGGGGGCTTTCGCGATCTCGGGCTGAAGCCGGGGCTAGGCAGGCGCGAGCTGCTAGCCGCGATCGTTGCCGAAAAGCTGGTCGTACTGGACGATGGCGTAGGACTTCAGGGCGTCCTCGGCCTTCTGCTGGGCGTCGGTTTCCACGGCCTCGCCGAACCAGTGCCACGTTCCCTCGGCATCCCGGTATCCATTCAGGTTCACGGCGGGCAGCGCCTGGCGCAGAGCCGATCGGTACAAGGCGCGGGCGTCGCGGGGCAGCCCCGTTGCGTCCAGAAGCAGAGTCGAGAGGTAATTCAGGCTCGTGACATCGGCGTCCTCGATACGCGTGAGCGATTCCTCGTACTTTCCGCGGGCCGCGGCGTTCGCCCAGATGAAATACGGCGTCCGGTAGCGTGCCTGCACCTCTTCCAAGCCGGCGTCCTCCACGGGCTTGCCGAAGGTCTCCTCGAAGAGCCAGTCGGCGAAGCCGGGTTGGTGGTCGCCGAAGAACACGACGATGGTGGGCTCGTTCCGCGCGTTCAGCTCGTCCACGAGCCAGCGCAGATCCTCATCCGAGCGCCGGATGGCCGCCAGAAACTCGTCCACCTCGGGGTTTTCCACCTCGTCCGATTCCAGATGCACGGCATCAGCGGCGGGAACGAGCCCCGTGTCGTATCCGCCGTGGTTCTGGATGGTGACATCGAAGACGAACTGGGGCCCCTCTCCCTCGTCGATCTTCTCCAGCACGCGCTCGTAGGTGGTGCGATCCGTGACGAGGTCGCGGAAGGTGTCGGCGTCTTCCATGGTGGTGATGTCGTCGAACGCGTCGAATCCGAGCTGCTCGTAGATGCGGTCGCGCCGCCAGTTGGCCGCCTCGGCCGGGTGAATCGCATGGGTGCCGTACCCCAGGCTGCGGAAGTAGGAGGCGAGGTTGTCCACCCCTTCCAAATCGTAGAGCACGTAGGGGTACACGCCGCCGCCCATGTTGCCCATGGAGGCGCCGGTGAGGAACTCGAACTCGCTGTTGCAGGTGCCCCCGCCCATGGCCGAGACGTACACGTCGCCCGCGGCCAGGGAATCGTTGGCCACCTCGTGGAAGAACGTCGGCGCGGCGTTTGTTCCCTCAAGGCCGGGGTATTCGGAGAGATCGGAGAACGTCTCGTTCATGATGGCGATGACGTTGGGGCCGTCGTAGGGGAGTGCTTCGGGCTGTTCCGGCGCTGCATCGCCAGTGGTGGGCGCCGTTGAGTTTTGGTTGCCCGTTGTGTCGGGCGAGGGGGACTCTGCCACCGTGCCGTCCGTTCCCGTCAGCGGATCCTCGGCGAAGGGGGCCAGGATGGCGTCCACGGCCTCGGCGGAGTAGCCCTCCGGAGGCTTGGGCGTCAGCTCTTGGGCCCGCGAGAGGAAGCAGAGCGCGGTGCCCTGGGTGGCGTAGGAGCCGCGCACGTCCCATACGTCCACAGTCACCTCGCAGTCCTTCTTGATATCGATGGCCTGGTACTGCATGGCGCCGAGGCACACCAGCAGGGCCGCCGCCAGCATGTTGGCGGCAATGTCCCAGCGGGCGCGCTTTCGTTGGGGGCACAGCTTCGCCAGGGCGATGCAATAGGCGGCGAACAGCGCCCAGCAGAACGCGAGGCGACCGGTGAGAAACAGGCTGTAACCGCCGGCCACCGAGGCGGCGGTGCCGAGGGCGAACAGATCCGCCGGCACGATGGGCTGCCCCTTGAAGGCGATGATGAAGAAGTTGGCGGTGCCCCACATAAGGCACAGTCCCACGAACGCGGCGAGCGATGCGCGGGTGCGCTGTCCCGCCAGAAAAGTGATGGCGCAGCCCAGCCCCAGGATGAGCAGGTTGTCGATGACGTAGCGCTGGGGAATGGCGAAGACATCGCCGTTCCACGGCAGCTCGAGGAGCAGAAAGCCCAAAACGACGGCGAGCGCGAAGAAGACGCTGCGTCGCAGCGCGTCCATTGCCCGCGGCCGCCCCGTGGCGCCCGAGCTGGTTTCAGTTCGTTCCCTATTCAAATAACCCCTCCGGTTCAAGAGTAAAACAACAACTTACCACGGCTGGAGCTGCTTCGCTTTGGACGGAACGGAACGTCCCGCCCGTCTCGGGAAAATCTCCATGGCAATTCGGGCCATAATTTTCGAGTTGTTAGCATTGCGAATGGCCTCCCGCTATCCCACCAATTCCACAAGAAGGCTGAAACTATCGATAAACGAATAGTCGATGAGGCAAATTCTTTCAGCGAAGCTCGAAGAACGCCATAAGCGATCTCATCAATGCTAACAACTCGAAATTTTGGCGAAAAAATGGGTGAGAAATCGTCTGGAAGGACACAGGCTGGAATCTGCGGGTATACTGCACCCATGAGTAAAGAACGAATTTCCTGGGAAAACGAATACCCCGACGAGTTGGAGCGCGAGGGCCGCATGAGGCCGACGCTCGCCCGCGCCGTGCGCGATCATGAAGCCGCGGGCAACGCTGTTGACGAGGCCGTCGCGGAGGCAGTCTGGGCGGACGGCGAAGGCGAGGCGGCCGCCATGGACGTCGTCGACGACGCGGCCGCCATGGGAGCGGTCGCGGAGGCAGCCGTCGCGGAAGCCGTGGGCGAAGGCGGTCGCGCCAAGCCCGGTCGCTCCCGCGAGACCCAGCAGCAGAAGCTCGCGCGCATCAAGCGCGAGCTGGAGGCGGTGCCCACCGAGCCCGGCGTGTACCTGTGGAAAGACGCCGCCGGCGAGGTCATCTACGTCGGCAAGGCCAAGCAGCTGCGGGCGCGCATGCGCCAGTACGTGAACTTCCAGGACGATCGCGCGAAGATTCCCTTGCTCGTGGAGGCCATCGACTCCTTCGACTACCTCGTCGTCGACAACGAGCACGAGGCGCTCGTGCTGGAGAAGAACCTCATCAACCAGTACAGCCCGTTTTTCAATGCGGACTTCAAGGACAACAAGAGCTACCCCTTCATCGCGCTCACCAAAGGCGATGTGTTCCCGGCCATCAAGTACACTCGCGAGAAACACAAGTCCGACACGAAGTACTTCGGTCCTTTCACTGACGCCCGCGCCGCCCGGGAGATGATCGACATCGCCCGGCGTGTGGTGCCCCTGTGCGCCGCCACCTGCGCCGACTGGCGGGGACTCACGCGCGCGCTGGAGAAGGACCCGCTCGCTTTCTTGAAGCGCGATGCGCGTCCCTGTTTCGACTGCCACGTGGGCCTCGGCCCCGGCGCCTGTTGCGGGGCCATTACGCCCGAGGAGTACGCCCAGAACGTGCGGCGCATCGAGCGCTTCCTCGCCGGCAACCACCGCGAGTTCGTCGACGAGCTGACGGCGGAAATGCAGGAGGCCGCCGAAGAGCTCGACTTCGAGCGGGCGGGACGGCTGAAGGCGCGCATCGACACCATCAACTCGCTCGCCGACAAGCAGCACGCCGTGTCCTCGCGCGACCTGTCCGCCGACGTCGTCGGGTTCTTCCGCGAGGAGACCGTGGCCGGGGTGAACGTGCTCGTCATCCGCGAGGGACGCATCGTGAACGCCAACGAGTTCGTCTTGAACCGTGGCACCGACGTGCCCGATCAGGATCTGCTGCGCAACTTCCTCATGCGCTACTACGACACCACCACCTCCATCCCGCGCGAGGTGATCGTGCGCGCACTGCCCGAGGACGCCGAGGCCATGGGGGAATGGCTCACGGGCAAGCTCGACTCGGCCCACGGCGCCAAGGTGCGCTTCTGCGCCCCGCAGAAGGGGGAGAAGGCCGACCTTCTGACCATGGCCGAGACCAACGCGCGCCACGTTCTCATGCGCTACAAGGTGCGCACGAACTACGACGACAAGCGCATCAACAACGCCCTTCTGCAGCTGGAGAGCGCCCTGGCCTTGGACGCGCCGCCCATGCGCATCGAGTGCTTCGACATCTCCACCATCCACGGCTCCTACACGGTGGCCTCCATGGTGGTGTTCACCGGCGGAAAGCCGGACAAGAACCAGTACCGCCGCTTCAAGATAAAGACGCCGCTCGACGAGGCCAACGACTTCCTCTCCATGCAGGAGGTGATGCGGCGCCGCTACGCGCCGGAACGTTTGAGCGACGAGCGCTTCGGCAGCAAGCCGGACCTCATCATCCTGGACGGCGGAAAGCCGCAGCTGACGGCGGCGCTCGCCATGTTCGAGGAGATGGGGATCGACGACATCGCCATTTGCGGTCTGGCCAAGCGCGACGAGGAGCTGTTCGTGCCTTGGCAGGACACGGGACCGGTGGTGCTGCCCTCAGGCTCGGCGTCGCTGTACCTGGTGAAGCAGGTGCGCGACGAGGCCCACCGCTTCGCCATCACCTTCCACCGCGAGCTGCGCGGCAAGGGTATGACGGCGAGTATTCTGGACGACGTGGCGGGTCTGGGGCCCGTGCGAAAGAAGGCGCTGATGAAGCACTTCAAGTCGTTCAAGAACCTGAAGGCCGCGAGCCTCGAGGACATCAAGGCCGCCAAGGTCATCCCCGAAGAGGTGGCCGAGGAGCTGGTGCGCGTTCTCGCGCAGTATAATGAGCGGAAAGAAGAGAAGGAAGAACAGCTGGCCGATAGCGTCCTGGCGAACACCATCCCGTAGGGGCAGACCTTGGTCTGCCCTTCCGAGCGGGATAGCCATGCTTATGAGGGGCGACCAAGATCGCCCCCTACGGAGAGCTCGTTCAGACAAACGGAAAGCCTCTGTGAAGAAGAGCGATCCTTTCAGGAAAGGAGGCCTTTGTGGCCGAGGAGGTAATGGAAGAGGCTCAGATGCCCGACTTCGTCATCGTGACGGGCATGTCCGGCGCCGGGCGCACGGAAGCCATGCACGTCTTCGAGGATTTGGGCTACTACTGCGTGGACAACTTGCCTTCGAGCCTGCTCGCCGAGCTCGTGCGCGTGAACGAGAGTACCGAGCACGAGGGCGGCCGGCGTCGTCTGGCCGTGGTCTGCGACTCGCGCAACGGCGACTTCTTCGGCGATCTGGAGGCCGAGCTTTCCTCCATGCGAGAGGCCGGCGTCTCCTACAAGACGCTGTTCCTCGATGCCGCCGACGACAAGCTCATCGCCCGTTACAAGTCGAGCCGCCGCCGGCATCCGCTGTGCACCGACGGCACCACCATCTGGCAGGGCATCCAGCGCGAGCGGCTCATGCTCATGGGCCTTCGCGACCGCGCCGACTACGTCATCGACACCACCGATATGCTGCCCCAGAAGCTGCGCAGCACCATCCGGGGGCTCTTCGCCACGGGCAGCGAGCGCAAGGGGCTTGCGGTCACCGTGTACTCCTTCGGCTTCAAGCACGGCGCCCCCTACGATGCGGATCTCGTCATGGACGTGCGCTTCCTGCCGAACCCCTATTACGATCCGGAACTGCGGCCGCTGACGGGGCTGGACGCCCCGGTGCGCGACTTCGTGCGCATGCGCGAGGAGACCATCGAGTTCGAGCAGAAGTGGCACGACCTTTTGGACGTCGTCATGCCGGGGTACGTCGCCGAGGGCAAGCAGCAGCTGGCCATCGGCGTGGGCTGCACCGGCGGCCAGCACCGGTCGGTGGCGCTTGCCGAGGCCACGGGCGATTACCTGAAGTCGAAGGGCTATCGGGTGAGCGTTGCCCATCGCGATCTGCGTCTGGCCGAGCGCGGTCACGACGTGCAGCGCGAGAGCGACAACGTGCTGGACGCCCGTGCCGGCGGCGGAAAGGAAGCGTAGAAGGTGGCCGGCATAAAGAAGAGCACCGAGGCCTTCCGCGTTGATCCGGCGGCCACGGCGGCGTTCTCGGCCCTGCGCAGCGCGCTTCCGAACCTGCGGCCTTTGGATGAGGACGCCCGCGCACTGAAGGCGGTGGTCATCGGCGGGGGCACCGGCGCTCCGGTCTCCATCCGGACGCTGCTCTCCTTAGGCGTGCAGACGAGCGCCGTCGTGGCCATGGCCGACGACGGCGGCAGCACCGGTGTTTTGCGCGAGGAGGCCGACGTCACGCCGCCCGGCGACATCCGCAAGTGCCTCGTGGCCTTTGCGAAGGATCCCGCCGACCCGCTTGTGCGGGCGCTCAAGTACCGCTTCGCCGTGGCCCGCGACCATGCTCTGGGCAACCTCCTTCTGGCCGCGCTGGAAGATGCGACGGGGTCGTTTCCCGAGGCCATCGCCATCTGCGAGAAGCTGGTGGACGCCCAGGGGCACGTGTATCCCTCGACGTTGGACCACGTGGTGTTGTCGGCCCAGACCCAGGACGGGCGCATTCTGGACGGTCAGGCCGTGGCCTTACGAGCCGGCGCTTCAGGCCATCCGCGAGGCCGACCTCATCGTGCTGGGCCCGGGGTCGCTGTTCACCTCCATCATCCCGAACCTGCTCATCCCCGGCGTCGTCGAGGCCATCCGCGCCTCTCGGGGCCGCGTGCTATTCGTGTGCGCCCTGGCCGACGTGCAAGGGGAGACGTGGGGGCTGACGGCCCGCGAGCACTTCGAGGCGCTGACGGCCCACGGCATGGAGGGGCTCATCGACTACATGCTCGTGCACTCGAAGGTGCCTCTGCGCGCCGAAAGCCCCGCCACGGGCAGCTTCGCGGCCATCTCCGGGGCCGAGCTGGAGCACGCTTCCACGAGCGACTTGAACGACGACCAGCTCATCAAGGGGGTGCGTCCCATCTCCATCTCCTACGCCGATATGCTCGCCATCCAGTCCCGCGGTCCCATCGTCATCAGCCGCAACCTCGTGGACGCCGAGCAGCCCACGTGGCACTCGCCCTTCGCGCTGCGCGATGCCTTCCAGAACGTCATCAAGCTCTCGCGGGCGCGCCGGAGCTAGGCCATGTCGTTCACGTCCGAGGTGAAAGACGAGCTGGCCCGGGTCGTGCCCGCCTGTCCGCAGTGCGAGAAGGCGACGCTCGCGGCGCTGGTGCGCATCGAGGGGACGCTGTTCGTGAGCGGACCGGCCCGCTACCGGGTGGAGATCGCCACGGACGCGCCGGCCTCGGCGCGGCTCGTCGTGCGGCTTTTGCACGGCATCTATTCGTTGAAGACGAACCTCACCATGCGCCGTTCGGTGCTGCACAAGACACCGAACTATCTCATCGAGGTGCCGGCCCAGCCCCATCTGGCCGATGCCTTGCGCGACATGGGGGTGCTCTCGGCCGAGGGCGGCCTGGAGATGGGTATCAAGGAATCGCTTGTGGCCAAGCCCTGCTGCGCGGCGGCCTACCTGCGCGGCGCCTTTTTGGGCAGCGGCTTTATCTCGAACCCCAAAAGCGACTTTCACTTTGAAATCACCGTGGAATCCGAGGCGCTGGCCGAGGGACTCGTGGAGCTCATGGCCCGCAAGGACATCACGGCCCGCATCATGGCACGGCGCAGCTCGTACATGGTCTACCTGAAGAGCGGCAACGCCATCACGGAGTTCCTCGCCTTCGCCGGCGCCCACCAGGCGGCGCTTTCCATGGAGGAGGAGCGCGTCGTGAAGTCGGTGCGCAACGACGTGAACCGCCAGATCAACGCCGAGCTGGCCAACCAGCAGAAGGCCGCCAGCGCCGCCGTGGAGCAAATCTACGCCATCCGGCGCGTGGTGGAGCACTACGGCATGGAGGACCTGCCCCCCGCGCTACAGGAGTTCATCCGCCTGCGGGTCACCTACCCCGAGGCGTCGCTGAAGGAGCTCGGCGAGCGGGCGACGCCGCCCCTCTCCAAGAGCGCTGTCTACCACCGCGTCCGCCGTCTCGAGTCGATGGCCGCCGAGCTGGACGCGGGGGAGTAGCGCCGGCAGCCCCATCGAGGTGGTAAACGGCTTCTCTAACTTCTCCCTTGTGCTGTATTTCCTCCAGTAAGTTGTGTCCGAGTCAATTTACTGGAGGAAATAGGCGGCAAGTTGTTGCGCTCGCTTTTGTGCAGGCGGGACGGTTTTCGGGGCCGTCGGCTTTATCGTGGTGGGAATCGCTTAGCTTCGTAGTAAACTTGTGAGAGGCCTAACAGCTGATACGTGCCCATCGGGCTTCGCGAGTATCTTGTGAAAGGAGATACGCATGACAACCAAGGTAGGCATCAACGGATTCGGTCGCATCGGACGCCTGGCGTTCCGCGCGATGGTGAAAGATCCCGCGATCGAGGTTGTCGCCGTGAACGACTTGGGCGACATCCCTACGATGGCGCATCTGCTCAAGTACGACTCCATCCACGGCATCCGCAATTTTGATATCGAAGTGACGGATGACGGCTTGGTGGTGGATGGCAAGCACGTGACCATGCTTTCCGACCGCGATCCGGCGAACCTGCCCTGGGGCGAGCTGGGTGTGGATGTGGTCGTAGAGGCCACCGGCATCTTCAAGACCGGCGAGCTGGCGCAGAAGCACCTGGATGCCGGTGCCAAGAAGGTCGTCATTACCTGCCCGGCTAAGGACGAGGACATCACCATCGTCATGGGCGTCAACGACGACCAGTACGACCCCGAGGTGCACAACATCATCTCGAACGCCTCCTGCACCACCAACTGCCTGGCTCCCTTCGCCAAGGTGCTGTTGGAGAACTTCGGCATCAAGCGCGGCTACATGAACACCATCCATTCCTACACCAACGACCAGAAGATCCTCGATCTTCCCCATAAGGATCTGCGCCGCGCCCGCGCTGCCGCCGTGTCTATGATCCCCACCACCACCGGTGCCGCCCGTGCCGTGTCCCTCGTGCTCCCCGAGCTCAAGGGCCGTCTCGACGGCTTCGCCACCCGCGTTCCCACTCCCGACGGCTCTATGGTCGACCTCACGGTGGAGCTGGAGAAGTCCGTGACCGCCGAGGAGATCAACGCCGCCATGAAGGCCGCGGCCGAGGGTCCCTTGAAGGGCATCTTGGAGTACACCGAGGATCCCATCGTGTCCATCGACATCGTGGGCAACGACCACTCCTCCATCTTCGACTCGCAGCTGACCATGGTGCTCGGCGGCGAGGGCAACTTCGTCAAGTGCATCTCCTGGTACGACAACGAGTGGGGCTATTCCAACCGCGTGAAGGATCTTGTTAAAATTCTTCTTCCGGAGGAATAAGAATTTTAATCAAGATCGCCGACGCTGCGGTTCCGACAGGCACCTGGCCTTGCCCCTTGTTTGGGGCACGGCGCGGCACGAAGGCCGCTTGGCCCCAAGGCGGGGCAATTCCAGGCACCTGTCGCAACCTCGCTGACTTCCTTGGGCGAACCAGTGAGGCAAAATAATTAGTATTTTGAGAATCCCGGTTCCCTTAATGAGCCGGGTTTTCTCTTTGGGAAAGGAACGACATGGCGGATATCAAGACTATTGACGACGAGAATTTCGCGGGCAAGAAGGTGCTCGTGCGCGTCGACTTCAACGCGCCGGTGGACGCCGACGGCAACGTGACCGACGATACGCGCATCCGCGCGGCGCTGCCCACCATCAACAAGCTCGTCGGCGACGGCGCCCGAGTGATCCTCACGAGCCACCGCGGCCGACCGGCGGGGGAGGGCTTCGAGGAGTCCTTCAGCTTGGGCCCCATCGCGCGCCGTTTGCAGGAGTTGCTCGGCCGCGACATCGTGCTCTCGCGCGAGCTTATCGGACCTGCGGCTCAGGAAGCCGTCGACGCGCTGGAAGACGGTGACGTGCTGCTGCTGGAGAACATCCGCTTCGACAAGCGCGAGAAGAAGAACGACCCCGAGTTCGCCCGTGCCTTGGCAGACCTCGCCGATGCCTACGCGAACGACGCCTTCGGCACGGCTCATCGCGCCCATGCCTCCACGGCCGGTGTTGCGGCTTATCTGCCCTCCTATGCCGGCTATCTCATGGAGCGCGAGGTGGCCACGCTCACGGGCATGCTCGACGAGCCGCGCCGCCCCTTCGTCGCCATTCTCGGCGGCTCGAAGGTCTCCGACAAGATCAAGGTCATCGACGCGCTGCTGGAGAAGTATCCGTATGAGGTTTCCGGCGGACAGAAGCAGAGGGCGGCGGTTGCCCGCGCGCTGATCACCCGTCCGCAGCTGATTCTGGCAGATGAACCGACGGGGGCGCTGGATTCCAGGGCGACCGACGGACTGTTAAAGCTGTTTGGCACGATCAACGGGGAAGGACAGACGATTCTTATGGTGACACATTCCACGAAAGCGGCGAGTCATGCCAAACGGATTCTTTTTATCAAGGACGGCGAAGTGTTTCATCAGCTGTACCGGGGCAATATGACGAATGAGGAACTGTATGTGCGGATTTCGGATACGCTGACGGTTCTTACCACCGGCAAAGAGGGAGGCTGTCATGCGTAAGTTATATGTGAAACTGGCAGCAGTCAATATCCGCAATAACAGACAGCTTTACCTGCCGTATCTTCTGGCGGGAGTGTTTTCGGCAGCCATGTTCTATCTGGTACAGTCCATCCAGGATAACCCGGGGCTGGATCAGATGCGAGGCGGCGCCAATGTGGCGGTAACGCTGCTGCTCGGTGTGATTATTGTCGGACTGTTCGCGGCGATTTTCCTGTTCTATACCAACAGCTTTATCATGAAGCGGCGCAAGCGGGAATTGAGCGTATACAATATACTAGGAATGGAGAAGAAGCATATCGCCAAGGTGCTTTTTCTGGAAATGCTGTTTACGGCGGCGGTTACGATCGGCGGCGGGCTGGCGTTCGGCATTGTATTTGGCAAACTGATGACGATGCTTTTGTACCGCATGACGGGATTTAACCAGAGCGTTCCGTTTACCATTTCACTGACGGGATGCCACCACACGCTGGTGCTTTTCGGCTGCATATACGCGGTCACGCTTTTCTATAATTTTATGCAGATAAAGCTTTCCAACCCGATGGAACTGCTGCACAGCGCCAATGCGGGAGCCGAAGACGAAAGTGCTGCTGGCGGTGATCGGGGCGGCGGCACTCGGCGGCGGCTATTATCTGGCGCTTACGGTGGCGGACGCAGTCTCTGCCATTACCATGTTTTTTGTGGCGGTGCTGCTTGTGATTCTGGGAACGTATTGTCTGTTTACCGCGGGCAGTATTGCGGTACTGAAACTGCTTCGGAAAAATAAAAACTATTATTACAAATCAAGACATTTTACGACGGTTTCCGGTATGATCTACCGAATGAAACAGAATGCGGTGGGGCTTGCCAATATCTGTATTTTATCGACGATGGTTCTGGTGACGGTTTCCACCACCCTGTGTATGTATCTGGGAGTGGAAGATGCCCTAAAGCGGCGTTTTGCACATGAGGTGTCAGTGGTGTCCTACTATAATGCAATGCCGGAATATCCGGAGGAGGTGGATGCACTGGCGGAAGCATCCTTAAAGGATTCCGGACGGGTGCTGACGGGGCACAGCGCCATGTTGAACATGTCTCTGACCGCGGTGCGCACGGACGATGGATTTTCCGTGACCGGCATCGGAGCAGGCACAGATTACAGCATCAACGATGTGGTGCTGCTCACGATTCTGCCCAAATCCGACTGGGAGAATTATACCGGTGAAACGGTCGGGGAACTTGAAAGAGGGGAGATTGCACTGGCGTCATCCTCTTCCTATGAAAAAGGGACGCTGGCGCTCGACAATGAGATATATCAGGTAAAACAGATCTGCGCATATCCGGAAGCGGAGCG
>OGCN01002690.1_pt1 | contig 18693 bp, 19 predicted proteins | sample 1570181 | NCBI WGS metagenome assembly OGCN01 (sample SAMEA4370584, study PRJEB24528) | human gut metagenome | reverse complement strand
GTATTGTAAAATTTTACTGCCTTTAGGTTCTAATGTACTACCATTTCGTACTTTTAAGAGGTACTATTCTCCTCGTTGCGTAATGACTTGGAGCGTTGCATCCTAGTTTCTAAGGACGTTGCACATATTTTACTATTCGTTGCGTGCTTTTAGTCATGGGTCTTGATAAATTTAAAGTAACAAATCTGAGGAGGTATTCTTAATGTTACAATTTATTAAGAAAAACAAAACTAATTTTATATAGGTGCTTACTTTTGGATTAATGGGGTTGATACTGAAACCTTTAGTTAATTTATTGGTCAGTTTATCAAACAGATATCCGTGGGTTACGAGAATGTTATTGTTTCTATTACTCGTTGCTACTTACTTTATTTATAAACATCCTCTCTATATAATAGTAATAGCAATTTTGTTGGCAGAGCCTTTTATCGAAGAATAGAAATAAGCTAGGGGTATTAAAATGGACATTGCTACGTTGATTAAAGAATATAGAACTAAAACAGGTATGACTCAGCAAGAACTTGCAGATAAAGTATTTGTTACTCGTCAGACTATTTCTAAATGGGAATTAGGAAAAAGTGAACCTGATAATGTTTCACTGGATTTATTATTTAAAGAGATGAATATTGAAAAAGAATCTCAAAAAGACATTAAAGCTAATTTAATTAGCAGAAAAAATATTTTACTTACAATCATTGCCGTTTTATTCTCTCCATCGATACTTATTATTAGACTATTAGTACTTAAAATAGGCAAGATAGAAAATAAAAAATTAGTCATTTTGATTAACACCTTTCTCTTTATAATCATTGGAATTTATATGAAGAGTTTAAAGGATAATGTATACTTTAGTTTCTTGGGGATCATTGCAATTGCTTATAGCCTTTATAGTTTTTATAAGCTTAGTTTGGAGATCAAAAAGGATTAGATACTTAACTATACAAGTATAAAAAACTAGTCTTACTAATACTAGACTGTATATATGTGCAAGATTTCTAAAGGATAAAGTTATGTCAGTAATCTACTCAAAAGTAAAAATGTCAAATAATATTTTTGAAGCTTGTAAATTGGTAAGAAACTTTATTAGTATACCAATTGGTGAGATAAAAAATAAGATTCAAAGGGGAGAAGTTTTATTAGAATGTAATTATCTAGATTTAGAGGAATTGATAAAAATGAGGACCCTCCTAGAAATTCTTGAAACATTAGGTGCTCAAATATATTTATACGAAGAAAATCATGAGGTAAGTATGGAATTTCTTAGTAATACAATCGAGTCATATAAGGGTATTGCTGAAGATAGAGAAAAGATAGATGAATTGATGTTTTCTGATGAGTAATAAATAAACCATAATGTGAACTGCCCCCAAAAAGTGTGATAGAGAAAATCTAACTTTTGGGTGCAGTTTCTTTTCTTCTTCCGTCCATTTTCATGAGATATCTTGTCACTTAAGCACCTCAGGCAGTCTCAAAAAATTCTCTCTTATATCCGACCTTATTTTCATAAGACGAGATTAAAGTATGATAAAATAAAGAAAAAGAGATAAAGGAGTCAGCTATGGCAACTAGAGAAGAATGGGTGCGTCACTTTGAGGACGTCAATGGTCGTAAACCAAGTCCTGAGGAGTTTATGGAAGCTAAGAAAGAGGGCTTTGTCATCGCTTCGGAGGAATCAACTGTCCAAGTGTCTGAGCAGGTTGAGGCTCAGCAGGTGGATAGCTCTGAAGCTACTGAAGAGGTGACAGCTGACTCAGTAGCAGATACGCAACCAGATGAAGCTCAGGTGGCATTAGAGGAGGAAGCTCCTAAGCCAATGCCTGAGTTGAATATGGAGAAAGAGCAAGAAAAAGAAACTCCAAAGGCAAGTCAGATACCTTTGGAAAACCCTTATTACAAACCAAAGGTAACCAAGAACAATGCTTTTGTTAATATTGCTTTGCCGATTATTATCCTAGTTTTGGGGATTCTATTCGTCATTTTGTCTTGGACGCTTCCTTTCGGTTTTGTCTTTACTTTCCTTGCTTTCTTCCTCATCATTCTAGCTATTGTGACTTTGGTCTTGAGTCTGAAGTCGACACGCAAGGCACTTTCTATTATTGCCCTAGTCATGTCAATCATCTTCTTTATGACTTCGCTTGCTGGAGCAGGTTATCAAGCGGTGAAATATGTCATGAACCATGCTGAACAGTTCCAAAGTGACGGTCGCAACAGAGCTTATCAGTACATTGATGAGAATTATAAGTTTGACTGGACTGAGGATCAGTTTAAGGAGTTGAAGGTTGGTACTTTGACATTGGACGAGGTCTTGGATGCTCACGGTAAGGCGACTGATGCCGAGTATAGTGATGCTTACGAGGAAGATAAACCAGATTTGCTAGATCTTACCTATAGAAAAGAAAATACAGATGGAAACAACTATGTTCGTTTGACTTTTGAGATAAAAGACGGTGTCTATGTTTTGAAATCTGCCTCAGCAACCTTCGACTATGATAAGGTCAAAGAAGTCGATGACTATCATAGCAACTGGACAAAAGATGACTATGAAAAGTTGTCTGTAGGTACACAAGCTGATTTGCTCAAGGGGACACGACTTTCTGAGGTGGTTGAAAAACACCCAGAGGCTAGCTTCACTTATCATGAAATGACACAAACTGAACAGGGCGATCTCACTCAGTCAGTGAGTCTTAGCTACCGTGATTATAATCCAGAAAATGGTAAGGTAGATACTGTTCGTTTGACCTTCGACTATGACAAACGTGAAAACGAGTACTTCTTGACAGATAAATCAGACGAATAGGACTACTTTGTTAGTCATTCAAGCTCAGGGTTGCCTGGGCTTTTTAGTATCAACAAAAGAGGATAAAATCTGGTATAATAAAATTGATTGATTTTTCAAGAAAGAAGTGTCACAGATGAACATACAACAACTACGTTATGTCGTAGCCATTGCCAATAGCGGAACCTTCCGCGAGGCAGCCAGCAAGCTCTTTGTGAGTCAGCCTAGCCTTTCGGTGGCTATCAAGGATTTGGAGCAGGAGCTGAATTTCCAAATTTTCACCCGTACAACGACGGGGGCTGTCTTGACCAGTCAGGGCATGACTTTTTACGAGCGTGCGCTTGAGGTGGTACGCAGTTTTGATAGTTTTGAAAATCGCTATCTCAATGCTTCTGAAAAGGGCAACCAGTTTTCAATTGCCAGTCAGCACTATGACTTTTTGCCACCTTTGATCACGACTTTTTCAGAGCGTTACCCTGATTACAAGGATTTCCGTATCTTTGAGTCTACGACCATTCAGATTTTGGATGAGGTAGCCAAGGGGCACAGTGAGATTGGGATTATCTATTTGAATCGTCAAAATAGCAAGGGAATTCAGCAAAATATGGACAAGCTTGGGCTTGAGGCCATTGATTTGATTCCGTTTAAAACGCACATTTATCTCCGTAAGGGGCATCCTCTGGCTAAAAAAGAAAGTCTTGTTATGGAGGATTTGGCGGCCTTGCCTACAGTACGTTTCACTCAGGAGAAGGACGAGTATCTTTACTATTCTGAAAACTTTGTGGATACGTCAGATTCGTCTCTGATGTTTAACGTGACAGACCGTGCGACTTTGAACGGTATCTTGGAACGTACGGATGCTTATGCGACGGGATCTGGTTTCTTGGATGCACAAAGTGTGAATGGGATTACGGTGATTCCGCTTGAGGATAATTTGGATAACAAGATGGTTTATGTCCGTCGTAAGGGGATTAACTTGTCGTCTTGTGCTCTCAAGTTTGTCAATGTTATGTTTGACTACTTTGATACATACAAACCATAGGAGGACTTATGCGTAAGGTTGCGATTCCTTTGGCTATTCTAGCTCTGATTGGTTTGGATCAGTGGGTTAAGCATTGGGTTGTGGCAAATATTGCCCTTAACCAAGTTATCAAGGCTATTCCTGGACTTTTCAGCTTGACCTATCTGCAAAACCGTGGTGCTGCCTTTTCGATTTTACAGGATCAGAAATATTTCTTTGTGATTTTGACAGTTCTAGTGATTGGTGCGGCTATGGTTTATCTGGTTAAGAATTACCAGAAGAGTTTTTGGCTAGTGCTATCCTTGGTTTTGATCATCTCAGGTGGTATTGGTAACTTTATTGATCGTGTGCACTTGGGTTACGTGGTTGATATGGTTCAGCTTGATTTTATTGATTTTGCGATATTTAACGTGGCAGACTCCTATCTAACTGTGGGGGTGTTGCTCTTGATTTTAATCTTATGGAAAGAGGAAAATGGAAGTCATCATTAAAGAGGCGGGTAACCGTCTGGACAAGGCTTTGGCAGATTTGACAGAATTGTCACGTAGTCAGGCCAATGAAGCGATTAAGGCTGGAACGGTCTTGGTTAATGGTAAGTCGGCAAAGGCCAAGTATGCGGTTAAAGAGGGTGATGTCATCACCTATGAATTGCCAGAAGAAGAGGTCTTGGAGTACAAGGCCGAAGATATTCCTTTGGATATTATCTATGAAGATGCGGATGTGGCAGTGGTCAACAAGCCTCAAGGCATGGTTGTCCATCCATCAGCTGGTCACACGTCTGGTACCTTGGTCAATGCCCTGATGTATCATGTCAAGGACCTTTCGTCTATCAATGGTGTGGTTCGTCCAGGGATTGTCCACCGTATCGACAAGGATACGTCTGGTCTCCTTATGATTGCTAAGAATGATAAGGCCCACAATGCTTTGGCGGCGGAGCTTAAGGATAAGAAGTCCCTTCGTAAGTATGTGGCTATCGTGCATGGCAATTTGCCTAACGATCGAGGCGTGATTGAGGCTCCGATTGGGCGTTCGGACAAGGACCGCAAGAAGCAGGCAGTTACAGCTAAAGGAAAACCTGCAGTAACACGATTTACCGTTCTTGAACGTTTTGGCAACTATACGTTGGTAGAGTTGCAGCTGGAAACAGGTCGTACCCACCAGATTCGTGTGCACATGGCTTATATCGGTCACCCGGTGGCAGGAGACCCTCTTTATGGGCCACGCAAGACCCTCAAGGGCCATGGCCAATTTCTACATGCTAAGACCCTTGGTTTCACGCATCCTACGACTGGAGAATTGGTCGAATTTACAGCGGAAGAACCTGCTATTTTCAAGGAAACCTTGGAGAAGTTGAGAGAAGCTTAACAGTTATTAAACGGATAGTCTTTCTTGGGAGGGGCGTCCGTTTTTTTCTTGTAAAAGAGTCTGAAATTTGCTATAATTTACCTAATTAAATAAGTCCTTTAATCACTGTCCAGAGAGGCAGGCAAGGAGCCATGAGAAGTGTACGGGCGAACTGTACTCATATTTTTGTGTATCTCCTTGTTTTCGAGGGGATTTTTTTGTATTTAGAAAGGTTCTTTTTATGAAGAAAAAAGAGATCGTCGATGACGTAACCATGAAACGTGCCATTACACGTATCACTTATGAGATTATTGAGCGTAACAAAAATCTCGACAAGATTGTCTTGGCTGGTATTAAGACACGTGGTGTCTATATTGCCCAGCGCATCCAAGAGCGCTTGAAACAGTTGGAAAACCTTGATGTGCCATTGATTGAGCTTGACACTAAGGCTTTCCGTGATGATGTTAAGGCTGAGCAAGACACATCTGTTTTCCCTATTGAAATTGATGGTACAGATGTTATCCTTGTGGATGATGTGCTTTACACAGGTCGTACGATTCGTGCAGCTATTGATAATATCGTTAGCCATGGGCGTCCGGCGCGTGTTGGTTTGGCTGTCTTGGTTGACCGTGGTCACCGTGAATTGCCAATCCGTGCGGACTATGTTGGTAAAAATATCCCAACTAGTGAGTCAGAAGAAATTGAAGTTTTGGTCGCAGAAGTTGATGGTAAAGATAGCGTCAACATTATCGATCCAAGCTAAGTTGGCTGACGGATAGGCTTAAACGCCCTTTGTATCTTGTTAATTGAACACGCCCTAAGCCTTGTGCAAAAAAGATAAATATTCTTAGGAGCTGGCGCTCCGTCATCATATTTCCTATTTTTGCTTTAGGCTTTATACGGGCTTTGTATCTTAATTTTAAGGAGTCCTTTGATATCGTGAATAACGTAAAATATGATGTGAATGATATGCCAAAACCTGGTTTATTGGTTGGTTTGTCATTCCAGCACTTGTTTGCTATGTTTGGTGCGACGGTACTTGTGCCGATTTTGGTTGGGATTGATCCCGCTATTGCTCTTTTCTCATCTGGTTTGGGAACTTTGGCTCACTTGACGGTGACCAAGTACAAAATTCCAGCATACATGGGGTCTAGCTTTGCCTATATTGCAGCTATGCAGACACTTATGAAGACTGATGGGATTGCAGCGGTCGCTCAAGGTGCCATGGCTGGTGGTTTGGTTTACTTGCTTGTGGCTCTGATTGTTAAGTATGCGGGTAAAGACTGGATTGATAAGGTCCTTCCACCAATCGTGGTTGGTCCCATTATCATGGTGATTGGTTTGAACCTTGCAGCCAATGCAGTCAATGATGCGACAACTTTAAATAAAAGCTATAGTATCTATGCTCTCTTGATTTCGATGGTGACCCTCTTTGCGGTTATCCTCTTTAACATGTATGGCAAGAAGATTATCGGTGTCATCCCAATTTTACTTGGATTAATTGTGGGATATATTTTCTCAGCGGTTCTTGGTTTGCTGACAGGACATAGTTTTGTCAATTTCTCAGAGGTAAGTGCAGCGCATTGGATTCAAGTTCCAAACTTTGACATTCCATTTGTGGATTATAGCTTTAAGCTCTATCCAAGTGCGATTTTGACCATGGCTCCGATTGCCTTTGTGACGATGACTGAACACTTTGGTCACGTCATGGTTCTGAACAGTTTGACTGAGCGTGATTACTTCAAGGATCCTGGTCTTGACCGTACGCTTACTGGTGATGGTTTGGCACAGATTATCGCTGGTTTCTTTGGAGCTCCTCCGGTAACTTCTTATGGTGAAAATATTGGGGTTATGGCCCTCAGTAAGGTCTACTCAGTTTACGTTATTGCGGGCGCAGCAGTGATTGCGGTCTTGATGAGCTTTATTGGTAAGTTGTCAGCACTCTTGCATTCTATTCCAACTCCTGTATTGGGCGGGTTGTCTATTGCCCTCTTTGGGGTTATCGCTGCTAGCGGTTTGAAAATTTTAGTTGAACATAAGATTGATTTTGATAATAAAAAGAATCTCTTGATTGCTAGTGTTATCTTGGTATCTGGTATCGGTGGTTTGATGATTGACCTTGGTGGTCTTCAAATCACGGGTGTGGCAAGTTCAACCATTCTTGGTATCTTGCTTTATCAAATTTTGCCAGATCCTAAAAAAGGTAGCAAAGATTAGTCAATCAATTTAAAAGGAAAAACTATGGCGATTGCAGATGGAAAAGTGTCACTGAAACATTTGGTGACAATGGAAACCCTCACGAATGAAGAGGTCTTGGGCCTGATTCGTCGAGGTGGAGATTTTAAAAATGGCAGAGCTGATTTCCAGCTGGATCGACAGTATTTCGCTGCCAATCTCTTTTTTGAAAATTCAACACGAACACACAAGTCCTTCGAGGTGGCTGAGAAAAAACTTGGCCTGGATGTGATTGAGTTCGATGCTGGAACTAGCTCGGTGAACAAGGGTGAGACCCTCTATGATACGATCTTAACCATGTCTGCTTTGGGCGTTGACATCTGTGTGGTCCGCCACTCGGAAGTCGATTATTACAAGCAGTTGATTGATAGTAGGACCATCCAGACCTCTATTGTCAATGGTGGTGATGGTTCAGGGCAACACCCAAGTCAGTGTTTGCTTGACTTGATGACCATTTACGAAGAGTTCGGAACCTTTGAAAATCTTAAGATTTGTATTGCAGGTGACATTACGCATTCGCGTGTCGCTAAGTCAAATATGCAGATTCTCAAGCGTTTGGGAGCTCAGCTTTATTTTGCTGGTCCGGCAGAGTGGTACTCGAATGAGTTTGATGTTTATGGTCAGCATGTGGCCATTGACGATGTCATTGATGACTTGGATGTTCTCATGTTGCTTCGTGTTCAGCACGAGCGTCATGGGGATGACAAAGGATTTTCAAAAGAAGACTACCATGCTCTCTATGGTTTGACTGAAGAACGTTATGCCAAGTTAGCTGATCAGGCGATTATCATGCACCCTGCTCCGGTTAATCGTGATGTGGAGATTGCTGATAGTCTGGTTGAGGCGCCTAAGGCTCGTATCGTTGCTCAGATGCAAAACGGGGTCTTTGTCCGTATGGCAATTATTGAAGCTATTTTAAATGGCAAAGCGTAAACAACGTTAACCGATTCCTGAGAGAATCAGACGAAAAAGAACATGGGCTAAATCTTTGAAAAGAGACATATATTTCTAGAGACTAGAGCTTCTCTGTTAGATTTGCTTTTAATTCAGATTTTAATGCCCTTTGTATCTTAGTGAAAGGAACAATTTACTATAATGGCAAAACGTTTACTTATTTTGGAAGACGGCACTATTTTTGAAGGTCAGGCCTTCGGTGCTGATGTGGATGTGACGGGTGAAATCGTCTTTAATACTGGTATGACAGGTTATCAAGAATCTATCACAGACCAGTCTTACAATGGTCAAATTTTGACTTTTACTTATCCACTTGTTGGTAACTACGGTGTTAACCGTGACGACTATGAGTCAATTAAGCCAACGACTAAGGGTGTCGTTGTGTCAGAGGCCAGCCGTCGTGCCAGCAACTGGCGTAACCAAATGACCTTGGATGAGTTTTTGAAAGCGAAAAACATCCCTGGTATCTCTGGTATTGATACACGTGCCTTGACTAAGATTATCCGTCAACACGGTACCATGAAAGCCACTTTGGCCAGCCCTGGTGACAGTATCGAGCACTTGCAAGATCAATTGCGTGCGACTGTTTTGCCAACCAACAATATTGAGCAGGTATCAACTAAGACAGCCTACCCAGCACCAGGTGTTGGTAAAAATATCGTTTTGGTTGACTTTGGTCTCAAGCACTCTATCTTGCGTGAGTTTTCAAAACGTGATTGTAACGTGACTGTTGTGCCACATGATATCACTGCTGAAGAAATTCTTCACCTTAATCCAGATGGTGTGATGTTGTCAAATGGTCCAGGTAACCCTGAAGATGTACCGTATGCACTTGATATGATTCGTGGCATCCAAGGTAAAATTCCAATCTTTGGTATTTGTATGGGTCACCAGTTGTTTAGTTTGGCTAATGGTGCCAAGGCCTACAAGATGAAGTTCGGTCACCGTGGATTTAACCATGCGGTTCGTGAAATTGCGACTGGTCGTGTTGATTTCACCAGCCAAAACCATGGTTATGCCATTGACCGTGAGTCACTTCCAGATTGCCTCATGGTAACACACGAAGAAATTAACGATAAGTCAGTTGAAGGTGTTCGTCACCGTGACTTCCCAGCATTCTCGGTGCAATTCCACCCAGATGCAGCACCTGGTCCACACGATGCTAGCTATCTCTTTGATGAGTTCTTGGAATTGATTGATGCTTTCCAAGCTGAAAAAGCACGTCGTTAATTGCAACTGTCTAGTGACTATAGTGGGGTGTGACTCTTGTTCTCCCCAGTCTACTACCTTATTTAATGACAACCAGAGAGTTGTCAAATAGAAAGGAGAAGATACAGGTTCACGGAAGTGAACACGCCCTAAGGACTGTGTGAAAAAGATAAACGGTGACTAGACGCTTGGGCGTCGTCGTCACGTTTCCTATTTTCACTGGGTCCTTAACGGGCTTTGTATCATAAATTATGCCTAAACGTTCTGATATTAAAAAAATTATGGTTATCGGGTCTGGTCCTATCATCATTGGTCAGGCTGCTGAGTTCGACTACGCTGGTACGCAAGCCTGCTTGGCCTTGAAAGAAGAAGGTTACAGTGTTGTCCTTGTCAACTCTAACCCTGCGACAATCATGACTGATAAAGAAATCGCAGATAAGGTTTACATTGAACCAATTACGCTTGAATTTGTCACACGTATTCTTCGTAAAGAGCGTCCTGATGCCCTCTTGCCAACACTTGGGGGACAAACTGGTTTGAACATGGCAATGGAATTGTCAAAAGCTGGTATTCTTGAAGAGCTTGGAGTAGAGCTTTTGGGAACAAAATTGTCTGCCATTGACCAAGCCGAAGACCGTGACCTCTTCAAACAATTGATGGAAGATTTGGAACAACCTATTCCTGAATCTGAAATCGTCAATACGGTTGAAGAAGCAGTTGCCTTTGCGACAGAAATTGGCTACCCAGTTATCGTTCGTCCAGCCTTTACCCTTGGTGGTACTGGTGGTGGTATGTGTGCCAACGAAGAAGAACTTCGTGAAATCGCCGAAAATGGCTTGAAATTGTCACCAGTAACACAATGTTTGATTGAACGTTCTATCGCTGGTTTCAAGGAAATCGAATACGAAGTTATGCGTGATGCCGCAGACAATGCTCTTGTGGTATGTAACATGGAAAACTTTGACCCAGTTGGTATCCACACAGGGGACTCAATCGTATTTGCCCCAACGCAAACCTTGTCAGATATTGAAAACCAAATGCTTCGTGATGCCAGCTTGAAGATTATCCGTGCCCTTAAAATTGAGGGTGGCTGTAACGTACAGTTGGCTCTTGACCCACATAGCTTCAAGTACTATGTTATCGAAGTAAACCCTCGTGTATCACGTTCATCAGCCCTTGCCTCAAAAGCAACTGGTTATCCAATCGCCAAATTAGCAGCCAAGATCGCTGTTGGTTTGACACTTGATGAAATGATTAACCCAGTCACTGGTACAACGTATGCCATGTTTGAACCAGCTCTTGACTATGTGGTTGCTAAGATTCCACGTTTCCCATTTGATAAATTTGAACATGGTGAACGTCGCCTTGGTACTCAGATGAAAGCAACAGGTGAAGTTATGGCTATCGGTCGTAACATCGAAGAGTCACTTCTTAAAGCCTGCCGTTCACTTGAAATCGGTGTTTACCACAATGAAATGTCTGAGCTTGCGGACGTCACAGACGACGCCTTGGTTGAAAAGATTGTCAAAGCTCAAGACGACCGTCTCTTCTACCTTTCTGAAGCCATCCGTCGTGGATATACTATTGAAGAATTGTCAGAGTTGACTAAGATTGATATCTTCTTCCTTGACAAATTGCTCCATATCTTTGAATTGGAACAAGAATTGGCTACTCACGTAGGCGATGTTGAAGTTTTGAAAGAAGCTAAACGTAACGGTTTCTCTGATCGTAAGATTGCTGATCTTTGGAATCAAACAGCCGACCAAGTTCGTGCGACACGTTTGGAAAATAACATTGTTCCTGTCTACAAGATGGTTGATACCTGTGCGGCTGAGTTCGAGTCATCAACACCGTATTTCTACTCAACTTACGAGTGGGAAAATGAATCAATCAAATCTGATAAAGAATCTGTCATCGTTCTTGGTTCAGGTCCTATCCGTATCGGACAAGGGGTTGAGTTCGACTATGCGACAGTTCACTCTGTAAAAGCTATCCAGGCTGCAGGTTACGAAGCTATCATCATGAACTCTAACCCTGAGACAGTTTCAACAGACTTCTCAGTTTCAGATAAACTTTACTTTGAACCATTGACTTTTGAAGACGTGATGAACGTTATCGAATTGGAACAACCTAAGGGTGTCGTGGTTCAGTTTGGTGGTCAAACAGCCATCAACTTGGCAGAGCCATTGTCTAAAGCTGGTGTGAAAATCTTGGGTACACAGGTTGCTGACCTTGACCGTGCAGAAGACCGTGACCTCTTCGAGCAGGCTCTTAAAGATCTTGACATTCCACAACCACCAGGACAAACAGCGACAAATGAAGAAGAAGCGGTTGAAGCAGCTCGTAAGATTGGCTTCCCAGTTCTTGTTCGTCCATCATACGTTTTGGGTGGACGTGCCATGGAAATCGTTGAAAATGAAGAAGACCTTCGTTCTTACATGCGTACAGCCGTTAAGGCAAGTCCAGACCACCCAGTCCTTGTTGATAGCTATATCATCGGACGTGAGTGTGAAGTGGATGCCATCTCTGATGGTAAGGATGTCTTGATTCCAGGTATTATGGAACACATCGAACGTGCAGGGGTTCACTCAGGGGACTCAATGGCAGTTTACCCACCACAAACCCTTTCTAAGAAAATCCAAGAGACTATCGCTGACTACACTAAACGCTTGGCTATTGGTCTTAACTGTATCGGTATGATGAACATTCAGTTCGTTATTAAGGATGAAACGGTCTATGTTATCGAGGTTAACCCACGTGCTAGTCGTACCGTACCATTCTTGTCTAAGGTTACTGATATCCCAATGGCTCAAGTTGCTACAAACTTGATTCTTGGTAAATCATTGGCTGAACAAGGTTACAAAGATGGTCTTTACCCAGAAAGCAAGCATGTCCATGTTAAAGCACCAGTCTTCTCATTCACAAAATTGGCTAAGGTAGATAGTCTCCTTGGACCTGAAATGAAATCAACTGGTGAAGTTATGGGTACAGATGCGACTCTTGAAAAAGCGCTCTACAAAGCCTTTGAAGCATCTTACCTCCACTTGCCAACCTTTGGTAATGTTATCTTTACTATTCATGATGATACTAAAGAAGAAGCCCTTGACTTGGCCCGTCGTTTCGATGCTATCGGTTATGGTATCTACGCAACTGAGGGAACAGCTAAGTTCTTGAATGAACACGGGGTTCACGCAACGCTTGTTAACAAATTGGGTGAAAATAACGACAACGACATTCCAGCCCTTGTTCGTACTGGTAAAGCGCAAGCTATTATCAATACGGTTGGTAACAAACGTACTTATGACGAAGACGGAGCAGCTATCCGTAGCTCAGCTATTGAAGCAGGAATTCCACTCTTCACAGCGCTTGATACAGCAGATGCTATGGTGCGTGTGCTTGAAAGCCGTAGCTTTACAACAGAAGCTATCTAATTTTAAAACAGAGTCTCAGCCTTGCTGGGACTTTTTTTATTGAAGACACAGTTTTCTTTTGAGACTTTTCTTGGGTGATGGCGGACGTCAGCGACCTTCTTCGAAGTTCCATGACTAAGTTTTGAGCCGAAAGTCTCAAAACTTCCGAACGCCTGAGACTAATTGCTTCAGGCGTTTTCATCACTGCCAAAAGTCTCGGTCTAAGCTGACTAGGTCAGCAAAATCTATTTCATATTTAAAAATAGTTTAATTATGTTCTGAGTCTCAGCCTTGCTGGGGCTTTTTTCTTACACAAATGTAAGCTAACAAATTAAAATGAAAGCTAAGACTATGGTTTTGTTTCCTAAGATTCTGCTATACTAGAAACATGATTATTACCACATCTTTACGTGAAAATGAGGCCTTGATTGCACGTGCCCAAGAATTAGCTCACGAGCTAGGAGCTGACTACCAGCCTCGTCGCAAGTTATCCTTGGCAAAATGTTTAGAGCGATTTGGAGCTTTTTATCTTCTATATAAAGATAGACTGTCTTTTGTTAATGAGGATGGCAGTGAGCTGTCCTTTCATCCAGATACGGCAGTTCTTCGGATTAAGGCACCACACGATGCTCTAGTCAATCTCTTGGGTTCGTCTTCCAAGTCTATTCTCGACACGACCATGGGTCTGGCTTCCGATAGTCTAGTTATGGCGGCAGCGGGAAATAAGGTGACTGCCCTTGAGAGTCAAGAAGTGATTTTTCAGGTGGTTTCTCGTGGTCTGGCCACGTATCAGACAAATGACAAGCAGCTTGAAAAAGCCATGCGTTCTATTAAAGCTATTAAGAGCGATAGCTTGTCTTTTTTGAAGGCTCAAGCTGACAATTCCTTTGATATCATCTATGCCGATCCTATGTTTTCAGAGATCATCAAGGAATCAGAAAATCTACAAGCTATCAAACCTCTGGCCAATGGTAGCCGTCTGACAGAAGAATGTCTAAAAGAAGCTAAACGTGTTGCGCAGGAAAAAATTATCATCAAGGCACATTTTCAAGATACCGTTTTTGAAGAACTTGGTTTTGAACGCCAGGTTCGACCCAATCAAAAGCTGCATTATGGTGTCATGGATGTAAGCGAAGACCATTGACACTGAAAGTTAAAAGTATTACAATTGTTTTATTTATGTGATACAAAAAGAAAAGAGAGATATATGCGAAAGAAAATCAGTCCAAAGTTATTTAAAAATAAAAAAAGAGTTTGGATCATTGGAGGAATTGGCTTCCTTGTCCTTTTGGTCCTAGGATTTAACCTTTTTGCAGGTGGTGGCAAAGATGATAAGGCTTCCGAGTCCCCTACAGCAAGTAAGGTAACTAAGGGGCAGCTGGCCTCGTCGACCCTTCTGACTGGCATGGTGAAGGCTCAGTCGGAACAGTATGTTTATTTTGACAATACCATTGGACGCAATGCCACTGTGACAGTCTCTGTTGGTGAGGAAGTTAGTGTAGGTCAGCAACTGGTCCAATACGATAGCACCTCAGCCCAAGCGGCTTATGATACGGCTAGTCGTGCCTACAATAAGGCAGTTCGTGACCGTAATTATTTCCAACAGTATGGGACGGCTCCTGCGGCTTCAGCACAAACAAGTAGTGATTCGGATGAGGATGATTCGACAACTACCGTTAGTCCTCAACAGCGTCAGCAAACCGAGGCAAGTAATTACCAAACCTTGCAAGATTATAATGATGCCGTTGCTAATGCAGCATCAGATCTAGAAAAGGCGCAAGATGTCCTCAACCAAACCATCATTGTTTCAGATGTTAATGGAACAGTCGTAGAGGTTGCGGACTCTGTGGACCCTGCTTCAAAAGAGAGCCAAACCCTAGTTCATGTGACAAGTGAAGGCCAATTTGAGATTCAAGGGACCTTAACAGAATATGACATTCCAAATATTTCAGTGGGGCAAAAGGTCAAGATTACTTCCAAAGTATACCCAGACCAAACTTGGACAGGGAAGGTCAGCTATGTTTCCAATTATCCTAAGCAAAATGCCAACCAGTCAACGGGGACATCTGGCAACTCAGGTCAGTCAGGTTCTCAGTATGAATACAAGGTTCAATTGACCAGTCCAATCGGAAAACTGAAGCAAGGTTTTAATGTATCACTTGAAGTGACAAAAGATGATGATGCCTTGTTGGTTCCTGTAACTGCTGTGACCAAGAAAGGCTCTGACAACTATGTCTGGGTTTACGATGATGAAACTCAGAAAATCAAGCAAGTCAAGGTCAAACTTGGCAATGCGGATGCCAAGCAACAGGAAATTGCTTCAGGACTTAAAGAAGGTCAAAAAGTTATCACCAAGGCAGATAAATCCTTTAAGGATGGCGAAACTCTAAAAGATGTGACGGATGCTGATAGCAAACAATCAAAAGACACTAGTGGAGGAGAGGTGAAGTCTAGTGACTAAGCCAGCTCTTATGGTTTTAAGGGGGATCACCAAGTCTTTCAAAAATGGCCAAGAGTCCTTGCAGGTCCTTAAGGGAATTGACTTATCAGTTGAAGAAGGTGACTTCGTGGCAATCATGGGTCCTTCTGGTTCAGGAAAATCAACCCTCATGAATATTATTGGACTTCTTGATCAACCGACTACAGGTTCCTATCAACTCGAGGGCGAGGATGTGGCTGATCTCTCTGAAAATCGCTTGGCCAAGGTAAGAAATGACCAAATTGGCTTTATCTTTCAACAGTTTTTTCTCTTGCCAAAGTTAAGTGCCCAAAAGAATGTAGAGCTTCCCTTGATTTATGCGGGGAAATCTCCACGTGAACGTAAGCAAAGGGCACAACAATTCTTGGAAAAAGTTGGCTTGTCAGACCGTAGCCATCACCTACCATCGGAGCTGTCTGGTGGACAGAAGCAGAGGGTTGCCATTGCGCGTGCACTGTCTAACGATCCGGCAATCATTTTAGCGGATGAACCTACAGGTGCTCTTGATACCAAGACAGGGATGCAGATTATGGAACTCTTAACCCAGCTGAACCGTGAGGGAAAGACTATCATCATGGTTACTCATGAGCCAGAGATTGCAGACTATGCCCGACGTAAGATTGTCATCCGCGATGGGGAAATTACCCAGGACACGACGGACAGCGTTCGGATTGACTAGGAGGTAAGAATGGAAAATTGGAAATTTGCTCTTAGTTCTATTCGTTCACACAAGATGCGCTCCTTCCTGACCATGTTGGGAATCATCATTGGTGTTGCTGCGGTAGTACTTATCATGGGGCTAGGAAATGGAATGCGTCAGAGTGTTACCGATAGTGTGACTGGTGACAAGGATACAGTTCAAGTCTACTATGAAGCCAAGGGTGAGGAGCTAGATCCTGCCTATGCGGACTTGTCACAACCGACCAAACCGGTTAAAGAAGTTTGGTTAGAGCAAGTGGCTAAGCAGACGCCAGGTATCGATAGTTATTTTGTGACCAACAACCTAACGTCCTCTATCTCCCTCCAAAAAAAGACCGTGAAGAATGTTAATATCACAGGTGCCAGTCAGGGCTACTTTAAAGCTAAAAAGTTAGAGATGTTGACAGGACGTTCCTTGCAAGACAATGATTATAAAAACTTTTCACGAGTTATTGTCATTGATCAGATGGTGGCTAAAAAACTCTTTGAGACGAATGGGGATGCCCTTAACCAAGTGGTTACTATTGGGAACAATGATTATCGTGTGATTGGTGTTTATAAGAATAAAGACACAGCAATCGGTGCCTATGGTGAAATTGGAACAGCTCTTGTGGCCAATACCCAGTTAGCAGCTGAAAATAACACTGATGCTATTGGTCAGATTTTTTTCCATGTGACCGATGTGAAAAATAGTAGCAGTGTTGCTAAGGAAGCTGCCAAACGCTTGACCCAGTTATCCCAAGATGACAATGGAGAATATAAGGCAGCAGATATGAGTTCGGCCCTAGATCAGGTGAACACGATCTTTGGAACCATTACCACCGTTGTCGGAGCTATTGCTGGGATTTCATTATTAGTTGGCGGAATTGGTGTTATGAACATCATGTTGGTTTCGGTAACTGAGCGGACACGAGAGATTGGTCTTCGTAAGGCTTTAGGTGCTACACGTCGTAAAATCTTGACCCAGTTTTTGATTGAGTCCATGGTTCTGACCATTCTGGGAGGTTTGATTGGGCTAGGCTTTGCAGCCCTAGTCGTTGGTCCAATTGGGAATGCCATGGACCTTAAAGCGACGGTTTCTCTTGGTGTAGCCATGGGAAGCATAGCCTTCTCAGCAGCTGTAGGGATTATCTTTGGCCTCCTACCGGCTAATAAAGCTTCGAAACTCGATCCTATCGAAGCTCTTAGATATGATTAGAAAAGACCTCTTGATTCTTTGGATTTTTAGAGGCTTTATGATGTTCAAAAAAGATAGAGAAAAAATCCAAAAAAGTTGTATTTTTCTCTTGACGTCTGATTCAGATAATGGTATTCTATATAAGGTTTGAAAAAAACTGACCTAAGACAGTTGGGGAGTTAAACTCATAAACATCCAACCGAGGCACAAAACGTAACTATTTTTTTGGAACGTATTGTACTTTCGTGTCTAGGTTTAGGTACGATTTTTTTGTGCCTAGCCCAAAAATAAAAACGGAGGTAAAACTACTAATGAGTGAAGCTATTATTGCTAAGAAAGCTGAACAGGTTGCTATCGTCGCTGAGAAAATGAAAGCTGCAGCATCTATCGTTGTTGTTGACTCTCGTGGACTTACAGTTGACCAAGATACAGTTCTTCGTCGTAATCTTCGTGAATCAGGCGTTGAATTTAAAGTTATCAAAAACTCAATCTTGACTCGTGCAGCTGAAGAAGCAGGTCTTGAAGACCTTAAAGGACTCTTCGTTGGTCCATCTGCAGTAGCATTCTCAAACGAAGATGTTATCGCACCAGCGAAAGTTATTAGCGAATTTGCTAAAGACGCAGAAGCTCTTGAAATCAAAGGTGGTGTTGTTGACGGCGCGTTCACTTCAGTCGAAGAAATCAACGCTCTTGCATCACTTCCAAACAAAGAAGGTATGCTTTCTATGCTCCTTTCTGTACTTCAAGCGCCAGTGCGCAACGTTGCATACGCTGTCAAAGCGGTTGCAGAAAGCAAAGAAGACGGTGCTGCATAAGCCCATCTTCACAACTCGTAGCCTAAGCTACGTTTAAAAAATTATATTAAAAAAACACATTTGGAGGAAATCACAATGGCATTGAACATTGAAAACATTATTGCTGAAATTAAAGAAGCTTCAATCCTTGAATTGAACGACCTTGTAAAAGCTATCGAAGAAGAGTTTGGCGTAACTGCTGCTGCTCCTGTAGCTGCTGCTGCAGCTGGTGCTGCTGACGCTGGTGCTGCTAAAGATTCATTCGACGTTGAATTGACATCTGCAGGCGACAAAAAAGTTGGCGTTATCAAAGTTGTACGTGAAATCACAGGCGAAGGTCTTAAAGAAGCTAAAGCTATCGTTGACGGTGCACCATCAGTTATTAAAGAAGGTGTTGCTGCAGCTGAAGCTGAAGAACTTAAAGCTAAACTTGAAGAAGCTGGAGCTTCAGTTACTCTTAAATAATAAGGTAACGACTCAAGTCGCTTAATAAAGAAAACCAGGGCATCAGCTCTGGTTTTTTATTGCGATAAACGATTATGAGAAACTGTTTGAATTAATGGCTCTTTGTCAACTGTAGTGGGTGACGAAAAGC
>OGCN01002673.1_pt1 | contig 18787 bp, 20 predicted proteins | sample 1570181 | NCBI WGS metagenome assembly OGCN01 (sample SAMEA4370584, study PRJEB24528) | human gut metagenome | reverse complement strand
AGAGCTCTTTAAATAAGGCAGGGTTAATAAATTGGCGAGCCTTTGACAGAGCCTGTTTTGAAATGTCAGGGAAATCAAGGTTTCCAAGATCTTCCCGAATACGGGAAAGATTTTGAAACATGGAGGCTTTTGAAGTGTAAAGCAGATACATAATTACTCGAAAAAGAGAAAGTTTTCGTTTACGAACAAAATGATTTTTCGCACGATGAGGTTCCAGTTTTTCTGGGGTTGTGATATACTCCTTAATGGATTGGATGATATTTTTGCAGATGTCAATTCGATTCATATGACATACCTCCTAAAGTGTAATTAAGGTTCGTGGCGAGACGAACAATTCCTTAATTAATAGGTCGCGAAGCGACCTCACTTTTAGGAGGTTTTGTCAAGTGCTTTTTTGTAAAAAAGAAAAGAATTCCTTCAAATGCCGATGAAATCAGGGCTGAAGGAATTCTGAAATTTTTCTAAAATACTTAAGTTGACCACAGTGGGGTTAGACCCCATTAAGAAAAGCTTAAGGTCATGATATTATTTCTGAGAAGGTGGTGAAGTGGTGAATATAATTTGGACGCAGTGATGGTGATTAAGTCCACGATTCCGGTTGGATATACAGCATCCATCAGAGAAAAATATCACTGTGACAATATCATTTTCAGCCCGGAATTTTTAAGAGAATCCAAAACACTTTACGACAATCTGTATCCGTCACGTATCATCGTTGGAACAGATGTAAAAAATGCAAGACTTGTAAAAGCAGCGAACACATTTGCCGGATTATTACAGGAAGGTGCGATTAAAGAATATCCAACAGCTTTTGGCTAATTATGAAGATGTGCCACAGAATATGATGACGGCAATCGTTGAGTCTAACCGTACCAGAAAAGACTACATTGCAGAACATGTGCTGGAGATGACCGGAGCTTACGGAAAAAATGATGATTACGATGCAAGCAAAGAGAAGAAAGTTATTGTTGGTGTTTACAGATTGACCATGAAATCCAATTCCGATAATTTCCGCTAGTCTCTATTCAGGGAGTCATGAAACGCATCAAGGCAAAAGGCGCGACCGTAATCATTTACGAGCCAACACTGGAAGAAGGCACAACATTTTTCGGAAGCAAAGTAGTCAATGATCTGGAGGAATTCAAGAAACAGAGTCAGGTGATTATTGCGAATAGATATGATAGATGTCTGGATGATGTGAAAGAAAAAGTATATACGAGAGATATCTTTGAGAGAGATTAAGGATGTGATTGGTGTAGGAGAGAGAAAAAGAATAGTTGCAGCTAGGTGTTTTCTTTTTACAGCTGAAAATTAAGCGCTTACGTTAAAAATAGATTTTTGAAAAGTAGGGAGGAGATATTAAAATGCAGAGTTCGGAAAGACAGGGAGTGTCAATAGTAAGTTACGTTTTTGAGAGTATGGGCTTTGCATTTAGAGAGCAGCCGATAGAAGATTTTGGTATAGATGCTATTGTTGAGGAGCGAGAGTCAAAAAGTAAACTTACTGGAAAACTTGTTGGAGTACAAATTAAATCAGGAACTTCATATTTTAAAAATATAAAGGAGAATAAAGTAACATTTTGGGGGAAATTAAAACATTATGATTATTGGATAAATTATTCATTACCTGTAATTCTTGTTCTCTGTGACCCGGAAAATAGGCTCTGTATCTATGAAGTTATTTCGCCTGATAAAATCGTCAAAACAGAGAAAAATTGGAAGATTGAAATAGATTTGGATAATAAACTACAAGAAGCAGCACCAAGATTGAGAATGCTTAATAATGCTCAGACAGAATATCATAAGAGGTTATCGACGCTTGCATTTGCTAAAGGCTTGATGGAATTGGCTGAAGAAGAAAAGTTAGTTGTAGAAGTAAGAGAATGGATTAATAAATGCTCTGGAAAAGGTGATTTTATAATTATGAAGGAAAATGATGCGGGTGAGGTGAAAGAACTATTTGGGAAAACAATTTTTGGTTTTGGAATCAGACCGTATGAGGAAGTACTTCCGGAGGTTTTTCCGTGGGCGAATCTTGTGCTAGATGAAGAGTATTATGAAATGCATGGAGATCAAGAATATATTCAATATAAAAAACAACAGAATTTGGATATATATCCATATCAGAATTCTGCATGCGAGGTGGATTGGTATAGATTTCGACCGATATTGAATGAAATTGGAAAATCATTTATGAAGTTGGACAGCTTCTTGAGAGAAGGGAAAATGTATAATATAGAATTTGGAAATAGAAGTTAATCGAGATGACATTAGTAATAGAGTTAGGAGAAGATATGCGGGAAATTGCTAGTACGGTGTCTTTTTTCTAAAACCATGAGATAGTCACTTTGTAAAACTACAAGTTTTTTTGCAACTCGACTTGTATAAAACTATAAATTTCTTGCAAGAGTGAGCACCAGGTGTCAGGCTCCATTAAATGTATGCGGAGCTTTGTACAGTTCTCTTGATATAGCATAAGAGTGTGACGGTGGAGTAGAATAGTGGAGAGAATAAAACTGGTCTGGTAGGGCCGGTTTTATTTGAAATTGATCCTTTAGTGCGGTGAAAAAAGAAAGCGAAGGAAAATAAAATATTTAAAAATTTGACAAAAGGCGACGGCTTTTGGAGAGTTGTGTGTATATATTGCATGAACAATAATAGATTCATTAAAAAATATATTAAAAAGTAGAGAAATATGCCTTTCTAATCTTAAGAGTGTAGTGTTTCTAGACAATCTAGACAATTTGAGAAATGGAATTGTTGAGCATAATAATTCGTGTTACAATATAAAATAACTATTTGGTATTATTGTTTTAGGTTTTTATATAGGAGAAGAGTTATGAAGAAGATATTTATTAGTCACTCATCAGAAGATAAAGAAATCATAGGTGAATTAATTACTCTTATAGAAGGAATGGGTGTAAAAAGTGAACAGATTTTTTGCTCATCGTTTGAAGGGTATGGAATTAGATTAGGTGCAAATTGGCTGGATGCCATACGTGAAGAACTTACTGATGAGACGTTGGTGTTATTTGTGCTGACTACTAATTTTTATAATAGTCACATGTGTCAATGTGAATTGGGAGCTGTTTGGGCAAATACAATGGAACATATACCGATTCTTGTTCCACCACTTACAACAAAAGATTTAGAGTATATCTTAAGAAATCATCAGAGTATGATGATAACGGATAAGGATAAGTTAAACTCGCTTAATGACCAGGTTACAGAATGGATGGGAATAAAATCAAATAAAGCAAGTATTTGGCAAATGAAATGTGACAAATTTTTAGCTGATATGGAGAATATAATCACAAAAAAGTATGTAATGTAGTATATGAAAAGGAATTTTTTTGTTATCAATTGTATCAATTGTATGAAAAAATTTCAAATATACTACAGAAAGAAAATAAACTGAATATTACATTGCCAGATGAAAAAATTGAGGATGTTATAATTTCCCAATATACGTATAAAGGCTACTCCGAATATGAAGTAATATTGAATATTAATGATAAGAAAGAATTAGAAAAACTTATTACATATAGTGGTAGAAAGATATTATTATTTGTAAAAGATCCGGATATTGTAGTTGATACAAACTTATTTTGCCAATTGAATTTGAAATGTATATATTTTGGTAGAAGAAACCAGAAACTGAAAAAATTTGATTTTTCAATTTCAAAGAATCTGGCTTTTAATTATATTTGCTATTTGGAAAATGAATTTCCTAAAATCATTTTTTCTGATAAAGATAGAGAAGAAATAATCAATATCGGTGGATACAGTTTTTATAATATATATCAAATTATGCAACTTTGTTACTTTAATCAGGTAACAGTAGAACAAATTCAAACCAGAGAATTTATTGATATAGAAAAAGAAGATAAAGATATTCGTATTATTTTGAATTTATGCTCGAAAGGAATTCATATTAATGCAATTAGAAGGTTGATTGGTAATGATAGAATTGAGGAATATGTTTTAAAAAAATATGTCTTTTTGAATGGCGAATACGTCATCCCAAACGTGAAATTTAAATTGAGGTATAAATCGGAAACGAATAATTTAAATGATGAATGGTGGAAGAATATATTAGCATATATACGGACGATACAAAAAGCGCAAGATAGAACAATTTGTCAACAGGTTGAATTAAATCTAAAAAACACTGCACAATTAGATGTACAAAATGAGGAGCTTAAAGAATGTTTATATGAAATAGAAAGGGCATTATTTGAAATTTATAGATTCAGAGAAAATTCCATTTTGTTAAGCATGATTAAAGTATATAAGAACTTTTTCAAAAAAGATAAAGAAAAATGGATTAGATGTTTGGTTGATGAAGCAATCTTATATATGGATATAGAGGAATTTAAAGTTTCAAAGGAGAAATTTAAGCAGGCATTAAAATTTTGTAAAGAGAATTCTGTTAAGAAAGAGTTGTGGGTGTTTGTAGAAGATGAATATTCCCGAGTGCTCGAAAAGACAGGACATTATTATGAAGCTGTAAATAAACTATATGTTGTGGAGCAATATTATCAGGAACAAAAAAATGAAAAGAAATTGAATAATGTGAAAAATAGAATAGGTTTGAATCTTAGTTTTATTGGTGATATAAAGACTGCAACAGAATATTTAGAAGATTTGCTGTTTGGTAATTTTAATAAGAAAATTGATACGAATAATATTTTATCATGTGAAGTGGCATGTAATTTGTCTATATGTTATATGGAGGCGGGGTATTATAAGAAAGCGTTGAGAATTCAAAATTTGTTATATCAATTATATTTACGAACACCGGATACCCCGAAAAATTATGCAACGGACATACTTCAAAATAAAGGAAGTATTTATTTGTATCAACATAAATATGATGAGGCTTTTAAGTGTTTTGAACAAGCATTCAATGATGAGACAAATCCATATTCTAAAGAACTAATTCTTGAAAATTATTTGTATGCAAAAGGATTCCTTGCAAAAGATTTTGAAGAGAGCATTATATTTTTCGAAAATCAGATAAAACAATCGGAGATTAATCATGAAACTTGTAAAATGTTGGCTGAAATGTATTTTGCAAACCAAAATTATAGTAAATGCGTCAGACTTTGTGAAAAAGTACTGAAGAAAATCGTATACAAAAAAGAAAAATTTCTTTACATTTCTTTGGATATCATGTATATGAGTTGTTTGAAGAAAATCAATAAGTTTACGTGGAAACAAATCTGGGGTTGTTGGTCACGAATAGATAAGTATGAACAATTTGTGAAACAACATGTGGGGGCTAGATCTCCATATTTGCAGAAAATTGAGGAGTGTAAAAAACTTTTGAAGAGATAAAAATGTTTGAGAAACTCTTGCACAATAATGCACATTGTTGTTGTGGAGTATTCGTGTTACAATATCAAAAGCAAATAGTTATCTGGTAATTAAGATTTGCAAGAGAAATAATAGAAAAATAAGAACCGTCAAAGCTATTCAAATCAATAGATTTAGCTTGGCAGAATAGGAAGGAAAGGCTGTTTTGAAAAATAGTAAAATTCGTATTTATGAATTGAAATATGATTTGTATGATCTGGTTGATAGATACCAATCGAAGGGGATAATCTTTCCAAGTCAGAACATTTTACAACAGCATAGGCAAAATATAACAAGGGAAGCAATTAATGCTTTATTATACGGAATCCCATATCCGCAAGTATATGTTTCGGAATTACAAAATGGACAACTGTTAGTGTTAGAAACAGATAAAAGACTTCAATGTTTGATTGAGTTTATTGTAGGAAAATTTGATATTGAAATGCCGGAACGTTTAAAAGAAGATTATATAATTTATAAGGACGATGGAAGAAATGTTTTTTTTGATCTTTCTGCACGAGATAGACAGGATATTTTACGAACCAAGATTCCAATTTGTATAATTGAATATGAGACTCCAGTGTATATGCATTTAAGAATTGGTGCATATATTGGAAATTGGACAGTTGAACAGGAAGAAGCAGTAAGACGTGTTTTATATGCAGATAAGGGAATTTATACTTTACAAATGGCATTGAGGGATGCTCAAAAAACATCCTTAAGATTAGTGACAGAAGCAGAATTTGTTGTGTTTTTGACATACATCGTGAATTTCGTTGTTTCTTATCCAGAAGATTGTGAAGAAGATCAGTATGCGATGCAGGATAATATGTTTAATTATGTGCGGCGCAAGGAATTGAATATTGACAAACTAGCCTGTTTATATACAGAAGCAAGAAAATGCTTTACAGATGCAGCTTTTTATTATCGCTATGGAAGAGGAAGAACTCCTTTGTTTAGGAAATTTTTTAATAAATTTTCAAATATAAAACCTGCAAGAGGGCATATTCTTGGAATGGCAGCTTGCTTATGCTCCGATATTTATGACAAACATGAATTGGTTGAAATGGCATATAGAATTATGCAAAAACTATGTGATAGAGATTATGCTTATGAAATAGAACGGCAACTTAGATATAGTGATTTATCTAAAAGATCTGTAAAACAGATTCTTAATGAATTGAGGAGATTTGTATGATTAATAAGTTGATGATAAAAGGATTTAAATGCTTTGATGATGTCTCATTAGAGATGAAACCGATTACCATGCTTGCTGGACAAAATTCTATGGGAAAGTCAAGCATTATCCAGTCGTTGTTAGCGTTAAAGCAGGGAAAAAATCCTTTTACTGGTAAATATATGAGTATTGGAACTGCGGATGAATTGATGAATGCTTATATTGGGGCAGAAGAAATAAACATTAGTGCAGATTATAAGAATATGAAAGACGAATCTCAAAATGCATTTGTCACTGTGAGGGGATTAAATGCGGATAGTATTAAGACAAAAATGCTGAAATCAGAAATTGTATATTGTTCGGCTGAAAGAGTTGGTGTTAAAGATGTCTATGAGAAACCAAATGATATTGGTTCGGGAGTAGGGGTGAATTGTGAATATGCTTTTGCTTATTTTGCGGAGAAAGGTACAAAGCCTGTAAAAAAGTTGTTTGTTTATGATGAAACAACAAAACTTACTTTGAGTGGACAAGTGAATTATTGGTTGATGGAAATACTTGGTTATAATATATTTGTGGAAGAAATAGAAAAGACAGAGTTGGTACGCGTATTTTTCCGTAATCAGAATATGCGTATTAGTATTAGACCTAAAAATATCGGAACAGGTGTTACGTATATTTCAGAAGTGATTATTTCTGCGTTTTCATGCAAACCGGGAGATTTACTCATTATAGAAAATCCGGAAATACATTTGCATCCTTCTGCACAGTCTAAGTTTGTAGAATTTTTGGTGTTTATAGCATCATGTGGGGTACAGATTGTTGTGGAAACTCATAGTGATCATATATATAACGGTGTCAGGAAGGAAATACATCAAGATTCAATTGATGCGGAGGATGTTAGTATTTATTTCTTTAAACAAAGTGAGAATGGCTGTTCGGTACCCGTTTTAATACCTGTTAGTGAAACAGGAAAAGCAACAGTGAACGAAGCTGGATTTTTTGATCAGATTAAAAAGGATTTGGATGTTATTTTGGGGTGGTAAGCATGGAGTTTATATTAAATGAATGTTCGCTGAACAGACAATATTCATCAATGGAGGAATTTGTTGGTGATCTCGGCAATGTTGTCGGATGTATTAATATTATTCGTAGAAATCCAGTTAATACAATTTCTAAAGTGAATGATTTTTATAACTCGATGGTCACTCAACAAGAACATATTTATGATTTAAAGAATAGAATTTCAGAAGATGATGAATTAAAATCTTTTCAGTTGAGTTTGGATGCGGAAGTTTATGATAGACCATATTGGGATGATGAATGTGTACAAAATCTGGAGTCTTCGTATTGGTGGAATGATCGAAATGTTTCTGTGACTGGAATGGCTGAGGCTGCGGCAACTTCAAATCAATTATTATCATTTAGAATGGATGGTCTTGTAGATAGAAAAATAGATATCAAAGAGATTACTTCCGATGGTAAACAGAATATGTTCGATGTAGATTCGGTTTTCTCTGTTAAATATTTAATAGGAAACTATGGTTCTAGGTTAGGCATAAGTCGAGATGATATATTAATAGAGCGGTATCGAGGAACAAGAGTTGATTATTCTACAATAGAGCGTGAATTTGGGGCAAACAGTTTAGAAGAAAATGAATATAATTTGGTAATGGGAACATTAGATAAAGTAGTTCAACATGAGAGCTTTGAAACGATGGCTAAAGATGATGGGCTGGAGTATAAAAAGTATACACCAAAGCAAAAAGGGAAAAATTGGTTTTCATCAGCAAAATATCGAAATAAGTGTATTATGAAAATAAGATGTAATGATATCATTAGAGCGTTTGGATATCGCAAAGGTGACCAGTTTAAAATTCTACGCATTGAAAGAGATCATAAAATAAGTAATTATGGATAATAAATTGAAAAATAAGTTAAAGACTAAGACTGAATTCAGAGTGTGTAGAAAAACGGTACATACATTTTTATATACAACTGTTTATGATCTTCTAAATTGACCAATTCCTGATTTGCTTGATTGTCCACCAATTGATTAGTATACTGCACTTATCAAGAAAAAAGAAAAGGTTCCAAAGCACCCTTCTGGCAAGAGCGTACTCTGGAACCCTGATTTTTACATTTGCTTGCGATTTTATTTATAAAATTCTTTATACCACTCAGCGAACTTCCGAAGACCTTCTCTGAGGCTGGTACTAGGTTTGAATCCGAAATCTTCTTCCAGAGCAGTAGTGTCAGCATAAGTGATCGGAACGTCACCAGGCTGCATAGGAACAAGTTTCTTATGTGCTTCAAAATCGTAATCGGCAGGAAGAACTTCTGCACGGATCAGTTCCTGCTGAAGAATATCTACGAAATCAAGCAGATTTTCAGGCTGATTATTTCCAATGTTATAGACGGCGTACGGTGGAATTGGAAGACCATCTTCGCCGTTTTTCTTTTCAGGAGCAGCCTGCATTACGCGCTTTACTCCTTCGACGATGTCGTCTACGAATGTGAAATCACGTTTGCAATTTCCGTAATTGAAGATCTGAATAGTATCACCGGCACGAAGCTTGTTGGTGAAGCCGAAATATGCCATATCCGGTCTTCCGGCAGGCCCGTATACAGTGAAGAAACGGAGTCCAGTTGATGGAATGTTGTAAAGCTTGCTGTATGCATGTGCCATTAATTCGTTGGATTTCTTTGTGGCAGCGTACAGTGATACCGGATTATCTACTTTATCATCTGTTGAGTATGGAATCTTTTTGTTAGTTCCGTAGACAGATGAGGAAGAGGCATATACCAGATGTTCTACACCGGCAGCGTCATTGTCATAAGAATGACGGCACGCTTCGAGGATGTTGTAGAAACCAATTAAGTTGGATTCAATGTATACATCCGGATTTGTGATAGAGTAACGTACACCAGCCTGAGCTGCCAGATTTACCACAACTGCAGGTTTGTAATCTGCGAAGATCTGATCGATCAGTGTTTTATCTGCGATAGAGCCTTTAACAAAGTTCCATGAAGAGTCTGAGTGCTTCTGAACTTCATTTTCAATCTGCTGCAGGCGGTATTCTTTGATGGATACGTCGTAATAATCATTCATATTGTCAATGCCGACGATGTGAACAGGTTCTGTTGTGCGTAAGAGTTCCAGTACCAGGTTGGAGCCGATGAATCCGGCCGCACCTGTTACGAGAATTGTTTTATTTTTTAAATTTACATTCTTTGCTTTCATAATCATTTACCTCTTAAAAATGAAAATTAATCTCTGCGGAATAAGTCTCGGGTGTATACTTTGTCAGCTACATCATCAAGACAGCTGTCATAACGGTTGGCAATAATGCTGTGGCTTAATTCTTTGAATTTCGCCAGATCATTTACAATCTTGCTTCCGAAGAAGGTTGTTCCGTCTTCTAGTGTTGGCTCGTAGATGATCACAGTCGCACCTTTGGCTTTGATACGTTTCATTACGCCTTGAATACTGCTCTGACGGAAGTTGTCTGAATTACTCTTCATGGTCAGACGATATACACCGACAACAACTTCTTTCTCTTTTGATTCATCCCAGGTACTGTTGGCGCTGTATGCTCCGGCGATTTCGAGTACACGGTCCGCAATAAAATCTTTTCTTGTACGGTTACTTTCCACAATCGCAGACATCATATTCTGAGGCACATCATTGTAGTTTGCCAGAAGCTGTTTGGTATCTTTCGGCAGGCAGTATCCGCCGTATCCAAATGAAGGGTTGTTATAATGTGTTCCGATACGAGGATCCAGGCATACGCCGTTGATGATCTCCTGAGTATTGAGCTCTTTCATTTCCGCATATGTATCCAATTCGTTGAAGTAAGACACACGCAGCGCAAGGTAAGTATTTGCGAAAAGCTTTACTGCTTCGGCTTCTGTGAATCCCATGAATAATGTATCAATCTGGTTCTTCAGAGCGCCCTCCTGGAGAAGTGCCGCAAATGTGCGGGAAGCATTTACCAGACGCTCATCGGATTTGTCTGTAGAAACGATGATACGGCTTGGATACAAGTTGTCGTACAATGCCTTGGATTCTCTTAAGAATTCAGGGCTGAAGATGATGTTTGACGTATTGTATTTTTTGCGGACAGACTCTGTATAGCCAACCGGGATCGTAGACTTGATGACCATAATGGCTTCCGGATTCACTTTTAATACAAGCTCGATGACGGCTTCTACGGCAGAAGTATCAAAGTAGTTCTTCTTGCCGTCATAGTTTGTCGGTGCAGCGATAACTACATAATCTGCATTTTTATAAGCTGCTTCGCCGTCTAATGTAGCAGTCAGATCCAGTTCCTTTTCAGCTAGATATTTTTCAATATAATCATCCTGGATCGGTGATTTCTTATTATTGATCATCTCTACTTTTTCAGGAACGATGTCCACTGCAGTGACATGGTTGTGCTGTGCAAGCAGAGTGGCAATAGAAAGTCCGACATATCCGGTTCCGGCTACTGCGATATTCAGCGGTGATGGTGATGGAAGCTTGTTGCTGCTGTTGTCAACGAATACTTCATCCGGCTCGAATCCGAGTGTTTCACCGAGCTGTTCCAGCTGTGGAATGGACGGGAGGTAATCCTCCTTTTCCAGACGTGAGATCTGGGCGCGGTTGATGCCTGTGGCATCGGCAAGTTCTTGTTGAGTGAGTTTCTGTTCTTTTCTCTTGGCTGCCACGAGGGTGGCGAGGAGAGAGGTAGATAATTTTTTCATGTGTTTATTTCCTCCAAATTTCCAATATATAGCTTTTTCGATTATTGAATATAAAAAAATAATATTTTTTTTAATAACATTCCTGCTATTAATTGTATGCTAATAAGCAAATATACTATAACATATTTAAGATGGATTAACAACAAATGGTGTGATATTTGCGCAAAAGTTATTTTAAATAACTTTTTGGTGCTTGGAGTGTGGAGAATAAAATGCGTTGAAAATAATTTTGTCCAGAAATCAAAAAGTGAAATCCTTTCTTTCACTCTATTTATAAAAGTGAAAAAGGAGGATATACTTATGAAGTCGCTTGAGAAAAATAGAGAGAGGAAAAATTGTTGTAGGATAAAAAGGATGATGGCGTGGGAAGAGGTAATTGCTATTAGTTTGTTAATTGCGTCAATCTTTTTATATGTAAAAGGAAATATATCTGCAGAGAAAATAATTAAAGTGTGGATATATTACTTTAAATTTATGAAATCAATGAACGAATTTTTTGGAAGTAAATATCAGAAAAAGAGTCGGTACTATTTTTGACATTTTTTATTAATATTATGAAATCGCATTGAAAAAAGTCGAAAAAATAGTAAGATTAAAAAGATATATCTAATGCTCTTGCGTTGGGATTGATTGACACAGAAAGGAAATGGAATGGACATTTACCAGATATGGACAACATATAATAAGCAATGGTCAAGATATGAAATATTGGCGTTTATGGGAGTACTGATACTTGTATGTACAGCGATGGCAGTGTGTGTACATAGAAAGAAGTTAAATATAATTCAGGCAACAGCAGTAATAGCGTTGGTGGTGTTTCTGGGAATTGTGTTTGGTTCAACTGTATTTACCAGGATAGGAACTGTTCGACAGTATGAATTAGTGCCATTCTGGTCATGGAGAGATATTATCCGTTACCATGATTGGACGTTATTAAAACAGAATTTGCTGAACTGCATATTGTTATTGCCTGCTGGGGTCCTGCTTCCTATAATTGCAAATCACAAGATAAGGTGGTGTCAGGCTCTGGTAATAGGAATATTGGTATCAGCAATAATCGAGTTTAGTCAGTTGATTTTTATGCGTGGTTTATTTGAATGGGGTGACATGATTCACAATGGACTGGGATGTATGATTGGCTGTCTTTTTGCAAATGTTTTTGTGAAAAATAAAAAGTGAGATGGAGAATATATGTTCTGACTGCATAATCATGGATGTAATGAAAAACGAAACATTTGACTGTTCTGGCAACAATTAGGAAAAATAGAACAGAGGCTGCTGGAAGTCCTATTTCAGAAGCAATCATGGATCGAATCATTCACAACTCATACGAAGTATTGATTGATGGTAAAGTACCCATGCGTGAGCGTCAGGGATTGAAAGCAACCAAGAAAGGAGGCATCCATGAATAATTATTGTGCATTCAGCAAAGATCATCATTGTATCAAGTGGCAAGACTATGTGTCTGCTCGTTAAACATATTATAATTTGCATGTATTACGAAAGGAATATGAACGAAGTGTTTGGTATAGTTTTATTATTGGATGCATTATTTATAACAATATTATATTCAAGGAAAGATAGAGTAGAAAAAATATCAAAGTGGGGTAAGAGAACGGTTGTATTTCTGATAGTTGTTTTAGTAATTATAGACGGCTATTTTTTAATTGGAGATTGTGATAATTTCTATGTATTTTCGGGGAAACAAGCAATTCAGAGTTATGACGATAGTTTGGAAAATGATAACCAACAAACTATATTTAATAATAAAATTTTAGGAAATAGTACAGGGAAAATTGTACAGAAAGCAAGTGATAAATTAAAGGGAGTATTTTGTTCCGTCATACTTTTGGTTGTGGTGTATTTTGTATACAAAGCAGATGCGATAAAAAGATATAAGGTCAGTTTGAAAAATGAACTTTATGAAATAAGACATTTGTGGATGGGTGAGAAAACTCTGGCAGATATTATGGTTGATGTAAATGTAACAGAAAGAGACAGAATGAAAAAAATAGATATTTGTGAATTTTTTTCAACAGTTGTGGATAAGCATCAATCGGGAATATATTATATATTAGGACAAGCAGGAGAAGGAAAGACAGTTTCTGTGAGAAAGATATGTGGGAATTTTTTGGATAATGTTTCGACCAAAAGGATTCACACAATACAAAGAAGAAATAAGAAAAAGGATGCAAAGGAAATTTTGAACTTTGCGAATTATAAGCTTCCGGCACACATTGAGCTTCGAGAGGAAATAATTATAGATACAGAAGTAGAATCTTTGAAATTACAAGAAGCTTTGATGGAAGCAGTTTCGGAAAAAGATTATCTTTATTTTTCGCCGAGATTTCAGACAAAGGAAAAAGATTTTATGTGTAAGTGCATAAGTGGTGGAATGTCTAGGTGTAAGGATGGAACATTGTCAAATGTTCTTGGCGCTTCTTTAGCTCAAAAAAGAAGACGCTATATAGGAGTTGTTACGGAGGAGGAATTTCTTCATGATATGAACACACTTGGGAACATTCATGCGAATAAGGATCTTTTCTTTATTGTTATTTCTCAAAAATTTGAAAAAATGATTGGAGATTATGCAAGAACATTGAATTATGAAGTGATATGTGAAGCGGAAGACAATATTTGTGGAACGAGCTTGAAGAGGTTATTTGAAAACGGAAAACAAACGATTTTCATCATGCTCAAAAAATAGTGCTTTTGAAGATTTTGTCTTAATATACTAAAGGAGGGGTTGATATTCTTTACTTGCTAAGTGAGACATGGAAAAATTTTTCTGATTTATAGTATGTCAAAGTATAGAGATTAGAACTGGCTGGATAGTCAGTTTTAATTTTAGAGGAATACTTTAATACGGTGATATGTGAAAAATATTAATATCATGAACATTGAGGTGTTATCATATTTACTTGTTCTCATCTGATTTATCCCTGATATCATCTAATTCATAATCATGTCTGTCATCTCGCCAGTTTGTAGATGCAATACATAAGCAGCAGACAACAATCAGGCATGCAATGGCAAAGACAATAATTATAAGAAGAATAAAATTATGCATAAGAATACATTCCTTTCGGATTAATATTTTGTGTAAAATTGAAAAATTTTAATAGTGCTTGGCTTCATTTTATGTTATATTTAATTTAATAGATCTGTTAATATATAATATGACTCAAGGAAATATTTAATAACCAAAGAGAAAAATATATTATAATAAAGATGATTTTAATCCAGTGTTGCAAATCATTAAAATAGCACTGGAAAAATACAAGATAAGTCGTGATAATAAAAATTATGTGATTTTGAAAAATAAGAATTCAGGTAAAGTATTGAGTATAAATGGCGGTTCGGCAAAGAATTCTGCCAATATAGAACAACGAGACTATAAAGATGAAAATCACAGAAATGGATTGCGGTAAAGCAGACCAATGGTCGAATCGTTTTCTTATCTGTATTAGATGCAGATTATTGCGTAGATCTTCAGGCAGCGATCGCAGCAAATGTAAGTAATATTCAACTCTATAGTATGAATAATACGTTGGCACAGCAATGGAAAGCAGTGAAATATAATCCTAGAATCCATTGGGGACGGGGATGGATAGCTTTTTGTGTGTCCTTGGTGGGTAAAACCAGACGCTTATGATATCCATTGGGGGGGCAGGCATTAATAAATTTTTACTACATTGCGCAATAATTTTAATGCAGTACGATGATGCTCACCATCGATTATCATCGTAGATTTTGTATTGAACCACGATATTAAAAGAAAGGAAATATGTGATAATTAACTTCCTAATTATCATACAAGAAAAAATGAGTGTAATAATTGATTTTATTGCAGGTATAGGGGTGGAAATGGTCAAAGATAAAATCATCAATCAATCATCTTCTCGTGAAATACAAGAGCGAATTAGGAATCATTTAAAAAAACAAAGTTCATTAAATTTTTATGCTTTGCTTGAAGAGGAAATTGATTTTGAAGGTCTTTCGGATTACATTCGCGGTAAGATGATTGAAGACATAAAATTGAGATGCTTCGGAAACTGCGAAAACTGACATATCGACTAAACGCACAATTAAAATTGTCACTGATATTGCGGATGTTCTTTACCAATACTATCGTAGTAAAGTTAATAGCGATTTGCTATTTATTGCAAATGAAAGTGAGGAGTCTATTCAAGAAGAACATGTTGAGACACGGGAATTAGTTATTTCTAAAAGCGAACATCTAGAGAATTTGATTCGTAATAATACTGTATTATCTTTAGATAATTCGTTGAATCAGATTGCAGTTGGAAACATAAATGATGTCGAAAATAATCTTGGCTCTTATATGAATGCAATTAGTTCAAAGCATACTTTGTTTCCAAATTTCGGATTTAGGATGACAAAGGAAAATAAGATAACAAGTTAAGCATCGCATAATGAGTAACTACACATTATTTTTATAAAAGGATAAATTGAAAATGATAAACGAAGTTAAAAGTAGAAATGAATTAGCAGATCTTTTAGGAATTTTTCGTAAAAGATTAACATATCTTTTATATATAAAGCATTTGGAGAATATGTATACATCGTTTGAAATTCCGAAAAAAAGTGGTGGACAACGTTTAATTAATGCACCAAATAAGGAATTAAAACTTATTCAAAGAAGACTAGCAAATAAATTATATGCATATCATACAAGACCAGCTATGAAAAGTCAAGCTTAAATTAGCTGGAAATTAATAAATCCTTTTCGTGGTAAAAATGGGTAACCTTAATAAGGCTCCCTGGAGGGTGCTTTTAAACAAATCTATGATGTAGGTATCCAGACCTCTTATTCGAGGTTAAATTCCAGGTTGTCAGTCATCATTTTCCAGATGATTCTGACGAGCTTGCCGGCACAGTGCCCAAGAGCATTATAGTGAGTCCGGCCTTCAGCCATCTTGGCGTCATAGTAAGTCTTGAAGGTGGCATTGCTTTTAACAACATTGTGAGCTGCATTAACAAGTGCATATCTAAGGACTTTAGATCCACGTTTGGACATTCTGGTTTTTTTAGCCTGAAAGTTCCCTGACTGATAGACAGAAGGATCTAAACCGGCATATGCAAGCAGCTTGTTGGGGCTGGAGAAACGGTGGATATCACCGATTTCGCCAAGTATCATTCCTCCATTGATATATCCGATACCAGGAATGGTCATAATGACAGAATCATTGAATTTCATGATTTCCGTCATTTCAGCTTCAACTCTTTCTAATTGGCTATCGAGTAACTCTATTTGTTGAATTGTGTGAGTTACCTGGATAGATAGAGAACTGTCGCTGGCACCGATAGACTTCTGTGCGAGAACTCTTAACTGCTGAGCCATCTTTTTGTCAAAGCGTCCATGCGAGTTCACTTTGAGAAGATGAGTCATATGCATAGAAGCAATAGCTTCCGGTGTTGGTGCTTCTTTTAGAAGCGCATAGACAGATTTTTGATGCAGACCTGATTTGAAGAAATACTGCAATTCAGGGAATATCTCATCCACGTAAGAAGTCAGTTGAATCTTTAGGAGGGTTCGCTGATTAATGGTTTTCTGACGGAATCGTCCAAGGGCTCTTAAGTCCATCAGATCAAGATCATAGAAGGTCACAAATCTGAGAGATTCCTGCATCATGAGAGTTTTGCAAATGATGTATGTGTCGACTTTGTCAGTCTTCGTTTTGCGAATGTTGTTCTTACGCATAGTAGAAGTCTTGATGGGGTTCAACACACACACTTTGTAATTCTTAGCAACAAGATATCGAACAAGGTTGTCGTCGTAGTGTGTCGTCGATTCAAGACCAATGATGAGGCTGTCCTTGTCTAGAGAATCTAGCTTGGAAATCAGCAGTTGGAAGCCATCATTGTCATTTGTAAATTTGAACGGCTTGATTAATTCTTCACCATCAGAAGATATGGCTGAGGCAAAGTGATTGAGTTTGGCAATGTCAATGCCTACATAAATCATGAGGTTGTACCTCTCTTTCTAAAGTCTGATACCGTGATATCTACCAGCGATTATCATCGTAGACTTGATGGAAATAAGTACTCGGATTACTCCGGCAACATCCAGCTATAAACAATTCAGATAAAGGTAGCGACAATACACTCCTTAGAGTAGTCAAAGCTACAGGGCAAAATCAAAAGTCCACAGTATCTGAATGTATTGAACCACGATATTAAAAGAAAGGAAACGTATGATAATTAACTTCCTAATTATCATACAAATGCAAAATGATATTCAACCAGTTCATTATCTAAATGAAAATTCTACTTTACGAAAGGATATATCAGATACATTTCAAAGAATACTTAAGGAAGATGATAAAGAAGAAACAGAAACACAAATAATGCTAAAGGACTACTTACTTCATGAACTTATGTTTTATAAGCCGTATCAAGGGAATTTTGTGAATAGAAATACTAATGAAAAATCAAGAAAATGTTTTTGTGATGAATGTGAATGGAGATATGTTCCTAATGTTAGAGGGATTGGCTTACAGCAGGCGATACCAGAATATGAGATACCTAATACAGGCTTATTGACTACATACTATGATATGGGCGTGTACATACAGGTCAACGCAGACAGCATCACTGGCGGCGCAGGAAGAAAGATTAAGAAATTCATAGGAGCACTTCTGGACGAAGAACTGATATACTGCGTCGGAACCGATGCACACGATAAAAAGCACAGATCGCCGAAGATGAAGAAGGCAGCAGCGTATGTAGAGAAAAAGTGCGGGGAAGAATATATGCGGCAGATATTTTACGAGAATGCGAAAGAGATGGTGAAGCGGCGGGGTAACCGGCATCACATGGAAAAAAAACATAAGGGACCGATATGACTATTGGTATACATAAGAAGCAAAAACAGATACAGGGCGGTAAAATACCTTCGTATCTGTTTTTTTTCACACATAATCTTCTACGGATCATCACACACATGCTATAATAAATACACAAAAGATTCGGACAGATAAAAAAAGAAACACGAGAGGATACAGTATATGAAAATACAGGGTAAGCGCTTAAATTTTAGACATGGATACTAAAAATCCCCGGCTACATTTCTGCAACCGGAGCACCTTGATAATTCACATATGATTGATTATTGATTCGAGTCGTTTGAACGACGTTCGATTTCAGCTTTGACATCTTCGTTCCATGGGGCAAGCCTATCTAACTCTTCATCGCTCATCCTATCATTCGGGAGCTTTTCCAGAAGATAGGTTAGATAGTGATAGACGTTTACTCCATTTGCCTTTGCCATTTCTACCATTGTATAGACGATAGCACTGGCCTGGGCTCCGTTTGGAGTATCACAGAACAGCCAGTTTTTTCGGCCTACTGTAAACGGACGGATAGCGTTTTCGCTGAGATTATTAGAAAAACTGCAGCGACCATCTTCCAGATAGGTCATAAGATAGGATTGGCGATTCTGAATATAGGTAACTGCCTTATCCATCCTTGATCCACGGACTGGATT
>OGCN01002660.1_pt1 | contig 18832 bp, 14 predicted proteins | sample 1570181 | NCBI WGS metagenome assembly OGCN01 (sample SAMEA4370584, study PRJEB24528) | human gut metagenome | reverse complement strand
GCCGTCGGCCTCGGCGCGCTCCAGCTCCTCGGTGGCGGCCACACCGGCCTCGATCTTCATGGCCAGATCGATTTCCTCGGCGGCGGTGAGCAGGGGCACCTTGCCGATCTCCTTGAGGTACATGCGCACCGGGTCGCCCGTGAGCATGGTCACGCCGGCATCGGCGTTGCGTTTGGCGCGGTTGCGCGCCCGGGCCTTGGTGCGAGGGGTGACCTTCGGAAGGGCGGCGGCCTCCACCGTGGCCTTCAGCTCCTCCTCGGGAATGCCGTCCAGCAGATCCTCCTCGGAGTCAATGCCGGCCTCGATCTTGTCCTCGGTCAGGCTGTCAGAAGTCGCGTCGTTCGCCGCGTTCGCGGGAGGCTCCGCGTTGTCCATGTCGTCGTCATCCAGGTCGTCCATCTCCTCGACGTCCTCAGCCACCACGACCTCTTCGGTTTCGTTCTCAGGATTCTTCTTTGCAGCATCAGCCACGCGATAGTCCTTTCTCTGGCGTCCGCGCCTGATTTTGGGCATGAAAATGCAATTCTGGCGCAGAGATACAGCAGAGAAGAATACTACAAAGAGAAGACCCCTTCAAGAGAAAACCGGCCAGAAGTTTACCCGCAACAACAATTGGTGATCTTCGCATAACCTCTACAAAAGAGGCACTCGAGCGCCTCGGCACCGGGCACTGCGAAGCTACAGCGACTCGGCCAACTTGTAGCCCACCCGCCAGACGGTAACAAGGTAGCGCGGCTTGGAGGGGTCATCCTCTATCTTCTCGCGAATCTTGCGCACCATGACGGTGATGGAATTAGGGTCAGCCGCCTCCTTGCTGCCCCAGAGCGTCTCGAGGATCTGATCGCGGGTGAACACGGCGCCCGGGTCGGAGGCGAGCAGCTCTATTAGCTCGATCTCACGAGAAGAAAGCGCCACGACCTCGCCACGCAACCGCACCTCGTACTTTCCGAAACGGATCTCCAAATCCCCCACCGAAAAGGCCTCAGAACGGTGGTCGCGCCCTTCGCGCTGGCGCTCGCGGTCACGCTCGCGGCGGCGTAAATGCGCGTTCAGACGCAGAAGCAGCTCTTCGGACTGGAAGGGCTTCACGAGGTAGTCGTCAGCGCCGGCTTTAAAGCCGATGGACTTATCCACGATGTCGCCCTTGGCAGTGAGAAACATGATCGGCACATTGCGACCCTCGCCTCGTACGATCTCGCAGATCTCGAAGCCATTGATATCAGGCAGCATTACGTCCAGAATAAGGAAGTCGGGACGCTCGGCTCTCAGCATTTCCAGGCCGTCGGTTCCATTGCCCGCGCAGCAGAAGTCGTAGCCGCCGCGGCGCACGATCTGCTCGATGAGCACCTGCATGGACGCGTCGTCATCGACGAGCATCACCTTAGTCATGGTCTTCCTCCTCTGCGGGCAGTTCAACCGCGAACGTCGAGCCGCATCCCGGCTCACTTGACACGGCCACGGTGCCACCCATCATGGCCACTAGGTCCTTTACCAACGAAAGCCCCAGCCCGCTACCGCCGTAACGACGCACGGTGGACATGTTCTCCTGTCGGAACCGCTCGAAGATGAGCTCCTGGGCCTCTTTCGGAATACCTATGCCGGTGTCCCTCACGCGCATCACCACGTTGCGAGCACCATCCTCTTTCGCCTCGCAACAGACGCGCACAGCCACCTCGCCGCCGGCGTCGGTGAACTTCACGGCATTGCTCGTAAGATTTGCGAGCACCCGGCGCAGCTTCTCCCAATCTCCCATAATGAGAGGCACGTCGAAATCGACACGAGTGGTGAAGGCCACGCCTTTCTTGGCAGCCACGGGCGCCATGGCCGACTCCACCATTCCCACGAGGTCGTTCAAATCAACCAGCTCCAGGTTCAGCGTCTCGGAGCCCGCCTGGATGCGGGCGCACTCCAGCACATTGTCCACCATTTCCAGCAAGATGGCGCCGTTTTTGCCAATCTCCTCCAATTGGCGGCGCGCCTCGGGCCGATCGGGGCCGATGGACTCACCCAAAAGCTCGGCAAAAGCCAAGATGGAGGTTAGCGGCGTGCGCAACTCGTGGCTGACAATGGCAAGGAAATCGGACTTGTATTGGTTGTCCCGGGCGAGCTGGGCGTTGATCTCCTCTACTCGGCGGCGCTGACACTCCAGCTCGGCGTTTGCACTGGAGAGCTGTTCTGTGCGCTCGGCTACCTGAGATTCCAAACTTCCGTAAAGCTCCTCCAGGCGCTGGGCCATAGAATGGTACTGCTCGATGAGGCCGTCTATCTCGCGGGACGAGTACAGCACGCCGCGCTCGGCCATGTCCAGGGAGCCTCGTGGCGGGAGGCCGCGCAGGCAACCGGAAGCGGACGCGGGCCCATGTCCAATGACGCCCGCTGGGCCAAAGACTCCTGGAGTACCCATCTCCCCCTCGGCCGTCCGCGCGCCGGGCTCGGCCACACGAGAGAACGAAGCACGCAGCTCCGTCAAAGGCTCAGTAATGAGTCGGCTGATGACGACATAGATGAGAAGCGCCATGGCAGCCACCACGGCCAGAAAGAACATCATGTTGCCGACGATGGCATCACGCATGTTGGCCATGGCGCCATCGGCGGGAACCACCACCGATACTGCTCCGGCCACATCTCCCACACTCCAGCCCTCTTTCGGGTAACCAGTCGCATCCAGCTCGCCGGCGGGCTGGCCGTGGCACTCGATGCAGTCGTCGGAGACGTCCATGGCCCGCACATAGCGGAAGACCTGATCACCTCCCTCGGTCTGGTAGCCCCAGACCTCATCGGTGTCCTCATCCGTCAAAAATGCCTCGATGGCGGCGGCCTCGTAGGCGTCCGGGATATTGTAAATGTTGCGCGGGTTCAAATTCGTGAAGCGGATGGAGTAGTCCGTCTTCTCGGAGAACAGAGCCGCCACCGACTTGCCCGCGATGGCGCAGTGCAGTCCCTTGTAGTCGTACTCCCCATCGGAGGTGTAGTTGATGACGTTCTGATTCAGGGAGATGAAATCCCACATGGCATCCATCTCGGTAACGAGCACCCGCGACTTTTCCAGAAGGTCGGTCTCGGCGCGGCGCGACTGATCGTCGTAGGTGAAGGCAAGGAACACCGCTGATATCAGCACGAGAACAACCGTGAGAAGCCCGATGAGCTTCGTCCGCAGTCCGATCTTCCTCTGTCGCCCGACTCTCGCCACAGCTCTACCGCACCCACTTCCAGGCAGTGCGCGGCCGGCTCGTCTTCTTATCCATGCACCCTCCCTAACCCCCGATGCGGCTGGTAGGAGTTATACCCTACCAGCCGCCGTAAAGCTAGTGTCCCGTTCTTAAGCCGTCGGCGCTTAGGCCTCGTGGCTCACTTCCTGCGGGTTGCGCAGCACGCCGCCCTTGGCCGCGTCACGATGGGGCGCGAACACCACAGCGGGGCCCGTCTCATCGGTCAGCTCGCCCAAAGCGCTCACGCCCTCGGGATGGCGCTCCCGCAGCTCGGAAAGCGTGCCGAACTCCAGAGCGCGCACCGGACAGGCTTTGGCGCAGGTGGGATCCGGCGTGCCCTCCGGGTTCTCGTCGGAGCAGAGCACGCACTTGTGGGACAGCCCGTCGTCCAGCTGCACCGGATGCCCGTAGGGGCAGCTTTTCTCACAGGTCATGCAGCCGATGCACTTCTCCTTGTCGTTGTTGACGATGCCCGTCTCCGGATCCTTCTGCATGGCGCCGGTGGGGCAGTTGGCCACACAGGCCGGGTTCTCGCAATGTCCGCAGGTCATCGAGACGTAGTAGGTGAATGCCGTGGCGGTAAAGGCGCCGGCCTCGTCGGCCTTCCACTCGCCGCCGCCGAACTCGAACACCTTGCGGAACTTCTGCGGCACCTCCAAGTTATTGCGATCGAAGCACGAGGTCATGCAGGCCTTGCAGCCGGTGCAGATGTCGGTGTTGACGAAAAATCCGTACTGTTCCATGGTCTATCCCCCTAGGCCTTCTCGATCTTGCACAGGTTGGAGTGGACGCCGTTGCCCTTGGAGATGGGCGTCGGGCGCGAGGACGTCAGCACCGAGATGCAGCCGCCCAAATCGAGCACGCTGGGATCGCCGATGGTGGCGCCGTCGCGGGTCTCCGGGTCGTACCACGCGCCCTGGGGCACGCTCACCACGCCGGGCATGATGCGGTTCGTCACCTTCGCCGTCATCTGGGAGCGGCCGCGCTCGGTGGACACGATGACGGTGTCGTCCTGCTTGATGCCGAGCGTGGCGGCATCGCCCTCGTTGATCCAGCACTGCTGCGGGGCCACCGAGCTCATCCACGGCACGTTGCCGTAGGAGGAGTGGGTGCGCGTCTTAGTGTGGTGGCCGATGAGCTGGAAGGGGTACTCCTCGCGCAGCGGGTCGCCGTAGCCCTCGAAGTTCTCGTACCAGATGGGCAGGCCCGTGATCTGGTCGCGGCCGTCGTCGGGCACGTACCCGCCGCCGGTGAGGTCCCACTGGCGCGACAGGTTGTAAGCCTGCTTCGAGAACACCTCGTACTTGCCCGAGGGCGTGGCGAGCGGGCCTTCCGGCGCGGCGATGGCCGGCTCATGGTCGTCGGTCTGCTTGATGAGGCCGGCGGCGCGGAACTCCTCGAAGGTGTCGGGCAAGTCGTCGCCGGCCACCTTCCCCTCGTTGTAGCACCACTCGACCCAGTCGAGCTGGGTCTTGCCCTCGGTGAACTCGTCCTTGATGCCGAGCGCATCGGCCAGAAGGGTGCAGATCTCGTAGACGGGCTTGGCCTCGAACAGAGGCTCGATGGCCTTCGACTCGCAGCAGATGAAGCCGGTCCAAGCGGTGCCGCCGGTGGTGAGGTCGTCCTCCTCGAAGGGCGTGGTGCCGGGCAGGATGATGTCGGAGGCCATGGCCGTCGGTGTCATCCACGGATCAACCGTGACGATCATGCGCACACCGGAATCTTTCTCGTCCGGAAGATTGTAGATGCGCAGCGAGTCGTTGATGTCGGCGTGCTGGCCCATCATGACGTTGGAGCCGTAGTTCCAGATGAACTTGATGGGGGCCTTCAGCTTCAGGGTGCCGGGCTCCTCGGCGTAGCTGGTGACACCGGTCTCGTCGATGGCGCGGATGCCCCAGGTGGCGTCGTTCATGACCGTGTAGTCCTCGATGGCCTGGTACCAGTCGAAGAACGACACGCACACCCCCACCGTGTTCTTCTCGGGGAAGCACGGGATGGCCGTGGGGGTAGCGAACGGAACGCCGCCCACGCCCTCACGGGCGCCGGTGCCGCCGCCGGAAATACCCACGTTGCCGGTGATGGCGGCGATCATCGCGATGGCGCGGGAGTTGTTGCCGCCGTTGGAGTGACGCTGCGGGCCCCAGCCCTGAATGGTGGCCGTCGGACCGTCCATGTACAGGTCGGCCAACTCGCGGATAGTGTCGGCCGGGATTCCGGTAATGCCGGCGGCCCACTCGGGGGTCTTCTCGCCGGTGCCCTTGTAGGCGCCGGTGCCGGCGAGGTAGGCCTCGTAGGACATGTCCTCCTTGATGGTGAGCTTGCCGGACTTGTCGAGCCCCATGAAGGCGGTGCTCGTGGGCTCGGCGGCTTTCACGTCGTCGGCGAAGCTGTCGGAGAAGAAGCCGACGAACTTGTCGCGGATGAGCTGCTCGTCCAGCTTGCCGGCGCTGAACAGGTACTGGATCATGCCGGCCACGAGCGCCATGTCGGTACCGGGGCGGATGGGGATCCAGCGGTTGGCCACGCCCACGGCGGTATCCGACAGGTGCGGATCCACCACCACGATGGTGGCCTCGGGGTTCTGCAGGCGCACCTGGGTGAGCAGGTACTGCATGGCCGAGCCGGACATGCGGGTGTTGGCCGGGTTGTTGCCGAACAGCACGATGTTCTTGGAGTTCACGAGGTCGGTCACCTCGTTGTTCGACCAGGCGTCGCCGTTAAAGAGCGGCATCTCCCAGGTGATCTGTCCGGTGGAGTAGTCGGCGTACTGGCGCAGGTAGCCGCCCCACAAATTCATGAGGCGTGCGAACATGGTCTGATCGGGATGCCACGACTTCGACACCGTGCCGCCCAGCACGCCGGTGCCGTACTGGATATAGAAGGCGTCGTTGCCGTACTCCTCCTTGATCTCCTTCATGGTGGTGGCGATGAGATCGATGGCCTCGTCCCAGGTGATCTCCTCGTACTTGCCCTCGCCGCGCTTAGTGCCCTCGACGCGCTTGAGCGGCTTCTGAATGCGGTCGGGGCTGTAGATGCGCTGGCGGTTGGTGCGGCCGCGCACGCAGGAGCGCATCTGGTAGATCTTGCCAGGGCCGAACTCGTCATCGCCGTCGGAATCGATGTCGATGCGCACGACCTGGCCTTCCTTCACGTAGGCCTTCAGCGGACAGCGGCTGCCGCAGTTCACGTGGCACGACGACCAGCTAACGGTGTCGTAGTCAAGCGGATCCCCGCCGGTGACGGGCAGGCTGTCTGCGGCCGGCTCCTCCTGCTTGGCGGCCGGCGCGCAGCCGGTCAGCGCCACACCGACTCCCGTTGCCCCGGCCAGGCCGAGAAACGACCGGCGGCTGATCTTGCCGAAGGTTTGCGCAGTCTTTCCCATAGACTCCCCTTTCCTCTTCTTGTTCGGGGCCCGAAATGGAAGCCGGGCCCTCGCTCGGAAAGTAAGTCTACGCGCGCGAGCATGGAACCTCCATGGGTATTTGGTTCATTTTTCCTTAGAGAATTCTTATCGAAATATTGCATCCCAGGTGAAAGCCGCAAAACCGCTACTCCAGCTCTCCCGTGGCGTAGGCATCGTAGATGGCCTCGGGCGAATCGTAGTAAAAACTGCCGTTGTAATTGTCGATGAGAGCGCTGACCGGCGAACGGTAGGCGCGCAGGATCGCCCCAACATCGGTCGTTCCCTCGCGGTCGGCGATGGCGAGGACGAGCCGCTTGTACACCTTGCCTATATCCCAGTGGGAGGGAACGGCGTAGCGGGCGGCGGCGACGTTGTCGAAAACGCCTTCGCCGATGCCGGCCTCCTCGATGAAGCGGTCGCTCACCGCGTCGATGTTGTCGCTATGGTACACATCGGCCAACTCCACAATGCGCCCCAGACGCTGCGGCCCGAGCGCCTCCACGACATCCGACCGGCGGTTCTTCGTCTTGCGCGCGATATAATCGACCAGGCTGCAAACGAAGAATATATCGTTCGCACGGCGGCTCTCACGCCCTTCCATCTCCGACCTCCTCGCAATTGACGAACTCCAGTGATTCAAGTGCCCTGTCGGTGCAGAAGGCGATCTGGTGCGTTGGATACTTGAACTTCGCTAAAGCCCAGAACTGCTCGCGCGTGATGGCACCCTCGATGTACTCGGAAACGTAGTTGTATATCTGGTCGTCCGCCATGGCGCCTATGACCACGTCGTGGGAATGGGACTCGCCGTGGCGGCACGCGACGATGAAGTCGAGCCACTCCTCACTCATCTCCGGAAACTCCAGGATGTCGAGGCCTTGGGCGAAGCGGACCACGTAGGTGTTCACGCGCGGCACCGGCATGCGCTGCGCCCAGCGCTCGGCCTGCTCACGGATGACGGTGCAGTAAAACCCCGGTCCGAAGTCTTTCGTGTAGCGCCCGACTCGAATCTCGGGCGCGGCAACGACGTCTCCGCTACCGTGGTACACCGTCATAAGTGCCATAGCCCGCGCTCCTTTCTTTGGTCGAGGCCATTATACCGCCAACCATACAAAGGAACGGTTAGTCTTTCAGCACCTTCTGAGGCCCAAGCGGTTGAACGAATATTTGTCGCTCGGCCCCGAGAGCGTGTGAATCGACCATATCCCTAACCACACTAAGTCGGCAGGTCATTCTGAATTGTTGCCGGTACTTGCATCCCAGTATGTTCTCGTATTCCAGACTTTTCACTACATTCACTACAACATCGTTGCCCTGAGGCACACGGACCATCTGGGACTTCGAGCAGGCTGACGGAACGCAACTAAGTTCCAACTCGGCATCGGGAGATACGCCAAAACCATCCAACTCCCAATGGTAATTATTTGCGGGGCCATCGCCGACATTTTGCAATACTATCTCAATACTATGGACGGCTTTCGAAGCGGAGCACTCGAAAGCACCGTTTGCATTGAACGCTTCTGCTTTTTCGTCTCCACATTTAACAGACGCAATAACAAAAAATGGACGTTTAGTATTCTCCTGTTCGCGCCTTTCTTGATCTTCGTAGGCCCATTTCGTCTGAACGTAGGACACCGTTGCCAATGCGACGGTAGCAACGGCAGCAACGCATGATCCGAGATAGCCGAGAAATTCACCGAAGTCGCAATTTGCCCTCATCCATTCTGAAGGAGCCTCCTGTTTGAACGCGCAATTAAAGGCGATAAAAGCGAGGATCGTCGCCACAACTACAACGACAGATGTAATGATTGCCGTACAAGCAATGGTTCGTTTTCTATTCGTGCTACTCAAGCCCAAAACTTCAGCCTCCTATAGCGCTGAACATCCTGCTCGGCGCTTTTCTCACCCATCTCGCCTCCACCGATCCTTCCCAGGAGGTACCCGACAGCAAACCTACGAGAACGCTATCAAGTACCCGAGGGAGTTAAGCAGTTCGTTATTTTTAGCCGCAAGAGCAACAGAGGCCCTCGATGCTTCAGCCGTCGATTGAGTCGCTTCAGCGGTTGCTGCGGAGTCTATCGCAATCTCCTCGACCCTCTCAGCAATAGATGCCGTGTTTTTCGCAATGCCCCACATTGCGTTCAGCGCATTAGTTTCCAGCGACTTTATCTGCTCGGATACTTTCTCGAGGGCAGCGTTCGCCTTCTTAAGTTCGCTGTAGAGAAGATGCTGTCCCTCTTTGATTTTCTCGAGAGACCCCAAAACATCATCAAGTTTAGTGATAATCAAATCGGCGCGGCGCTCCGATTCGTAGAGATTGTATGCCCCATCAGGCCCCGAAAGAGCTTCGCAGCGTCCTGATTCAAGATACTCGAGAATAGATGCAATCGCAGGCAACGTCCTATATTTTGAGAAGATGACGTTGCAAGAGTACAAATCGCTGCGTATCTGAAGAGCCCGTTCCAGCTCTTTTCGAGCTATTCGCTCCTCTTCCGCATAAACCTTTTCCAGCTCCTCAGCTTCTTCTCTTGTCCTTTGAAGCGGATTATCATCTGCTATGAGCCGTTCTATCTTTTCGTTGAGCTTATTAATCTCCAAGTTTCTGAGTTTGTCGAGAGCGGCCTCGCGAAGCTTGCACGCACGTTCGTATTCATCGAAAGCTTTTTCCGACTTCTTTTTTGCTAAGGCTATTTCCTTCGCTCGCCCTTCAACCTCTTGCTCATATTTCGCGCGCAATATCCCATTAGCTTGCTCAGCTTTTTTCTTGTTGAAAAACCCACCTTAAAATAGTTAGGTTGCTCGATTGGAAGGAGGCTATCCGCAAAGGCTTTCATGGAAAACGCCTCTGGCTTATCCGGAACCGGGGGCACCTCGGCCGCATGCTCCAAGGTGATAACAGGTTTCGCCCCCGCCTTGAGGGCGTCAACTCTGCCCTGAAGGGCCATTGCCATTTCCAAGAAGGGCGTTTCGACCATCTGGCGAACCGATTGAGATTGAGGCGTCACCGATCTTGCCACTTGGTTGTATCTTAATCGCGCTTCTTCAAACTGGCATACTACCCTTGCAGCCAAGTAAACTTGCGTCTCGCAATCAAGCACCGTTCGCAAATAATTCACCAGCGAGGTTGTACGATCCGCATCAACTTGCGGGGAACTATCTCGCGTCTCTGGCTCAAATTTCTCTATTTCGACGTCGGGATTCGGCAGATCTGATAGAGGGAAGATGCTCGCCAGCTCACTGGCGCTCTCCGACTCGAAGGGAACGAGCCACACTGTCGTTCCGTTAGCTCGCCAGCCGGGAATAGAGGAGTCGAAGACGGGAGGGGTTGAATCTGGAGACGAATCCGCAAAGGGCAGTATCTCGTACAGCAATTCGGGCGTCTCCCCCTTGCTGAGCGCTGTCCGAACCGATTCAAGCGAAGCGTTAATCACAATATCGCGCTTTTCCACAGCTCCGAATAATGTGCCCTGGCCCACTCCCCCCAACTTTCCTTCGCGAAGCGTCTTAAAACGGCCGCAGCCCCCACTCGAACCACCTCCGCAAAAGCCAATATGGATTCGAGATTGGCGCAACCACGAAATACACGCGAATCGCGCGTACACGCATCTTTCAAAAAAGTGACGGTGCGAAGTGCGCCACATGAATGGAAAGGGTCGTCACTGAGCCAGAGGGTTGATGACGCTTTACCTTTACCGAGGAAAAGAATTGCCTCCAACGATGAACAATACGCAAAGGCATTGCCATCAATACCACTCACGCTTTCGGGCACTACCAGCGATTCGAGCGAAGAGCACCCCTCAAATGCGCTGTCGCTTATATATTTGAGTCCCTCGGTGAGGGTGAGAGACCGCAACGCCGAACAGCCTTGAAAAGCGCCTTGCTGTATCTCTTCAACACCTTTGGGGACGATCACAGATTCGAGAGCCTTACATCCCTTAAACGCTTCGCGGCCAATGGAGACAACACTGCTGGGAATCCTTACCGATCGAAGGTTGATGCACCCCTTGAACGTAAACCAGGATATTTTTTTACGCCTTCAGGAATAACCACTGACCTTAGAGAGCAGCATTCTTCAAACGCCCAATCCCCTATTTCCTTTACACTCTTCGGAATATCAACAGATTGAAGCGACGAGCAACCATTGAAGGCATTATGTCCGATGTACTCAATACCTTTGGGTAAGATAACTTTCTGAAGAGAGGTCCATCCCTCAAACGCTCTATCGGCAATACCCGTGAATTCTCGCGGAATTGTAATAACCTTAGGCCTCTCGGCACCGAAGGACGGTTTGTACAAAGTCATCGCCTCAAACCAACCTTTCCCGTAGACGCTCTTTTAACTGCAGAGACGAAAGCCGTCGCTCGCTTCGTGACGTCTCTCTTTCGCTGATGCTGACGTATCAAAGGGTAACGCGTTATTCGGAAGGTTTGTTGCGCAACAAACCTAACGGCATCGGCTAGATCCCTCCCCGCGCAAATGTCCAATCACCAGATACGACTTCGCTTCGTGGCCATGGATGTCGCCCAGCCGCCTTCGTCCTCTTCGAGAGTTAGGACGTTGATGGTACAATGCCGGGTACCACACTGTGTCGTTGTCCTTGAGGGCAAGGCGCTTACAACAGAATATGCGGCAGGCGAGCTTTAGCGCTCGCTGTCGGTATGCGCGTCTTGCTCTTTGCGGTTGAACCATTGATAAGGAGGGTATCTGCCTGTCTGGTGGTTCGCCGTGTTACGAGCGCCCCGACACAGTGTGGTAACTGCGGTGGATACCCTCCTTACCTCTGTATGGGGCCGTCGCCGCGGTTGCACGCAACCGTCGTCGGAAGGACGCGCCCTTGCCTCGCTCGGAACGCCGCATTCCCGCAACAACTTCAGATCGGATGACCATTGTCGAGGGGGGCCATGTTCTGCGTCGGCCCCCCTTCCATGAGAAACCCAGGCGATTACCCCCATAGCATCTATCATTATCGCAGGTCATTTATGCAATTTGTTGCGCAACATATTTCGATTACTGTCGAATACTATATCCACACCCCATCAATTCAGAACATTTTGAAACGAGAGGATTTACCATGTTTACACCAAACACACTGCCGCTTATCTTAGTTGTACTCCTGATTTACTTCATTCTGCTCATAGCACCCACAAGCCTCTATGTCGAAGCCGCCCGCGAGAAGGGATACTACCAAAACAAGAGCACTGCGTACTTATACGTCATTGCTGCCTTTTTCACTCCTTTTACTGTGGGGTTATATGTCGCCGGACTGCCTGATCGCAGAATACTTCCCGAAGCCCCTAAACAAAACCTAACTGATGATCTGCCGGCCATTTAAGTAATACGAGGAGACGGATGTGGCAAACTTCAAGGTCGTATTTCGCAGCGACAATCAGGGCGCAGACACCTCTCCAGGCTGGGAGCCAGGCTGTCCGCTGCTTGTAAATGCGGTACAGGTATCGCGCAACACCGATACGGGCCAATGCTATCTGCAGCTGAAGCTGTCGAACATCTCCGGAGCTACAGTAGACAGTTTCAAGCTGCAAGCCGATGTGAGCTATGTCGACGGCGCTTCCGAAACCGTGGAGCTCAACCCCCTCGACGCCGACGTCCAGCCAGCCAAGACGCATCGTCCCGAACCGGTTTCACTTGCTGGTTCGCAAATCACCAACGTTATCGTCCGCGTTCTCTCTGTCTCTCAACCTGAAATAGAGTGGCACGCTGAAGCTGGATCCGAGCCCGGGCCCATTCCTGTGGGAACTGAGCTTGTGCTTGACAAAAAAGCGACCGCAGAACGCGCTAAATCACTGGAAGAACTTTACAAAGACTCTTCCAAATACCGCCATGCGGTAACACTTGACAATACATGGTGGGTATGTTCCTGCGGCATGCCCAATGTCGATCGGGATCGGTGCTGCAGATGCGATCTCTCCAAAGATTATCTTGTCGCCCTCGAGGACGAACAGTCCCTTATCGCGCGATGCGAAGAACGCAGGATCCGTACTGCCAAACGAAAGAGAAAGAGATTGATCGCAAGCGCCTCTTTCATCATTGCCGTAGTTGCTGCTTTAGCCATTTTGTTCTTCACAACGGATGTCATCGTTCCGAACGCCTCTTACAATGCCGCAGCCCGTCTCTTGAGTGAGAAAAACTACGACAGCGCATATTCCGCCTTTCTCAAGCTCGGAACTTATCGAGGCTCCGACCAGGCAGCACAAGAATGTGCGTTGCAGGCAGCACAAAGCGCTCTTGACTCTGAAGAGTTCGCAACACTGGAACGCTGGTATTCTAGAATAGACCGCAAGAACGAGATCGATGGCTCCATCCGTGAAAAAGCCAGCCAGCTCAGCTCAGAAAGCAAGCTCGGCTCAGCTGCGGGGCTTTATCAGATCATAGGCGATGAGGAAGCCGAGAACCAAACGCTCTACCAGTACGTCCAGAACAACTACGACGGCGATTACAACGAATTTGTGGCCAAGTTCCTCGGGCAGTTAGCACAGGATAATTACGAGGACTCCAAAGACTTGAGAAATAGCTATATCGAAAGATGGAAGAGTGAGTATCCTGATGTAGCGGAGTGAATCAATACGGTGCGGTCGCACTCAGTTACTTACCCCGGGTAGCCCTCTATGAGGAGGAAGGTGGTGGAGGCGGCGAGGCGGAGTTGGTCTCCCGGGGCCACGGGCGCGGGAGAGGCTTGCCAGCCATCGCGCTGGCCGCGGGGCGGCTCCACCACCGTCTCCTCGCCAGTGAGACCGTTCACGAGCACCGTGCCGTGACGGGAATCGCAACCTTGCACCCACCACGCGCCCGCATCGTCGCGCCAGAGGCGCGCGTGGCGGCCGGACACATCGGGGCCGACTTCGCTTACGGCCCCTTCCGTTAGCGCGAGCGCACCTACCTCCGCGCCTGTCGCCGTGGGTTCCACCCATTGGGGCGCGCCAGCGACGATGCCGTCGACGATGCGCAGAAGCCCCAACCAGCGCGGGCGATCGTCGGCGCCGGCTGTCACCGCCTCGCGCGCAGCGCCCTGAGACATCGGCGCCAAGGGCGGTGTGGCAAGACCGCCTCCGTGCATCTTCTCGGAGAATTCGCGCGCCTCGGCCACGGCGCGTCGCACGTCGGCCGTGCAAGCGGCCGTCACCAGCAGCACCAGGGCCACCTCGGCGCGCTCGTCGGCCGTGAGCGATCCCTCGCAGGCGATGCGTTCCATCATGTTGCGGTACAGCGTGGGGCTCTGCCCGCATGCCTTCAGGGCGTCGTCCATGGCGCGGCCGGCCTCTCCGCAGACAATCTCGAGAATGGCGTTGCCCGTGAGAGCGCGCTTGCTGCGCGACTTCATGCGCGCCGCGAACCGGAGTGCGCCGACGGCGTAGTCGCAGAAGTAGCTGTCTGAGAGCGTTCCAGCCGGCGCGTGCACGATGAACCGCGACACCCAGGTACGATCGCCCAGGCGGCTCTGGGGGCTGCGCCCGTCGGAGAGCGGGCGGCCCGACAGCAGCAAGCCCGCCAGCTCCTTGTGGCTCACGCCGCAATGGCGCTTCGCCAAATCGAACAGCACGGAAGTGGGTGTGGCATCGATGGGGGTCATACGCCCTCCTCATTGGTCTCATCAGCTAATTCGTAAATTGCCTCGGACGTTGTCTCTAACGCCAAGGCCTCGCGGCTCGCAGTCGAGATGGCACGATCCTCGGAAGGCACCGCACCCCAGGGCAAGACGGGCCGCGCCAACGGGGCGGTGGAGGACGCAGACGACAACGGAGGCAGCGCCAAGGCCCAATCGGCGACCAATCCCGGTAAAGGAGCGACGACGGCGAGAAACAGCGCCGCATAGAGAGCGTCCGAGACCGACTCGCTCGGCCATGCCGTGAGCGAGGCCAGAAGACCCGCCACCGTGCCGCCCAGAAGCGACCCGAGAAGCCCTCGCACGAAACCGAAGCCAGTGTCTCTCTCGCTGCCGCGGGCGATAAGGGCGCCCGCAAGGGGCAGCAGAAGCGCCGCGGAGACCGCAAGCCCCGGCATCGGTCCCGACCATAGCGGCTGACCGGCTGGGAAAGCCACCGCCACGTCCTGAGTGAGAAGCCCTGCAGCCACAGCTCCTCCGACGGCCACGGCCGCCGAGAGCGCGTCGACGGCCACGCGGGTCGCCCGACGCAAACGTCGACGACGCCGGGCTGCCGTTGCCGCCGCCCCGCCCAAAGGGCACGGCGCCAAGGGCTCGCCGCGCAGAGAGCGGGCCACGTTGTCAGCGTACTGGGAGCAGAACAGGGCGAGCGCCTCCCGTACCTCCCTTGCCTGGGGACGTCGACTCTGCTCAGGGACGAGGCAGGCCATGAGCACTTCTGCGAGCTGGTCGTCCACCGCAGACAAGGCCGCTCGAACGCGATGCGGCGCCGGGGCGCCATCCAACTCTGCAGCGGCACGCCCCACTGCTACGGCTACCTCGGGCTCCGAAGCGAGCACCGCGCGAACATCTGCGGCGCTCCCGTGGGCACCGGCGGGCGTCTCGGCCGAGAACTCCGTCTTGATGCGGTAGGCAGACCGGCCTTCGCGCTGGCTGCGACCGGCAAAGCTGAGGTCGTAGGGCGAATGCCCCTCCATCAACTGGTACAGCACGCTGGCAGCCGCGTACACATCGACAGCGGGAGACCGGCGCCGAGCCACCGCCCCCAATACATCGTCGGTCAGCATCTCGGGGGCGGCGAAATCGGCTGTCGCCCCCAAGGGCGCCCCCCATCGCGCCGTCAGCGAGGAATCCGCGCTTTCCAGCGGAACAGCCGATCCGAAATCGACGAGAACGAGCTGGAAGGCGCCCTCCTCCACCTGATCGGCCGCGGAAAGCTGTCCCGTATCGATCATGATATTGCGCGGGGCCACATCACGATGGGCCAGGCCGCCCTCAACATAGGCCATACGAGCCAGAAGATCGAACAGGTCGCGTCCGATGCGGGCCACCGTAAGCGGCGAGAGCCGCCCCTCGTCGTCCACGGCCAGAGCGCGAGCCGCCTCTTCGAGCGTGACCCCCTCCACCCATTCCATCACGATGACCGAATCCTCACCGACGCGGCCGCGTCCGTAGAGGCGGGGGAAGCCGCGCAACGGGGACAAGGCGCGATGGGCGTCGTATTCGGCATCGAATGCGGCTCGACGGGCCTCGGCGAGCCCATCGTCCGCTCCCTTGCCATCAGGCTGTCGCAAACGTTTGAGTGCGAACCGCTCGCCACGGGGATTGCGAGCACGGAACACTTCCCCTACACCGCCTCGGCGGCAGGAGGCCTCGTCCACCAGCAGCGTGACGAAGCGTCGCTCGTAGGCGTCGCGATGCTCAGGGGCGACATAGACTGCAGGCTCGAACGCCTCCACCCGAACAAGGCGTACGGAAGCGCCGCAGGCGTCATCGGCCAGCGCACCGCCAACGGGGCGCGCCTCTAGCACCGCCGTCACGGACGCGCTCCGCCCACATGGGCCTCGTAGGCCTCCAGATACGCCATGCGCCCCGTCGCTGCGCTTCTTGTCACACGGCCCGACCAATAATCGGCATTCGCGGCGGGATCTTCGAAATAGCAATTCCCCGACCAGGCATTATCCAACTCGTACAGTAGGTTGATCAGGTCGCCGTAAGACTGATGCATCTGCGAGAAGTTTCCGCTATAGCGCGAGGCGCCGTACATGGTTCCGTCATCGCGATTGCACGCGTAGCCCACTTCCATCATCATGTCGGAATCCGCCAACTGCACTTCTCTCAGCAGGCTCGAAACCGTCCGGGCCGCTTCGATGCGCGGCTGCTGCGGGCGCGTCATGCAAAGGCGCTCGTAATCGTCGGCGCATTGGTACACCTTCGCGGCCTCCGCCTTGAGCACGTCGTGTTCGCTGCGCAAGGTGCTGCATATGCGCTGCTCCATATCCTCGGGAACCGGGCCTCCGGCCTCAACGGGGATGGTCGGCTCCGGGTCGGGCTCCGGTTCGCTCGGTGTCGGCGCAACAGCATTGCCGCCCGATGAGCCACCTGAAGACGAACCGCCGCCCGAAGAATTCCCCGAAGAAGCGCCGCCGCCTCCGTTCGCGGAACCTGAGCCGGTCGCGTTCGAGCCTGAAGTATTCGGATTGCCCGAGGACGCCGGCGCCTCGACGTGTGCCGAGTTCGAGGATCCGCGCTCAGCGCCCGCGCCCGTACTCGTCGGAGCAGCAAAGCCGGAACCGCCGAGTAGCGACACGCTCCGTCCTCCCAGCAGCAGAAGATCCGCAGGGTCGGACAGTGCGCCCGCATCAGTTGTCGAAGCCGTATCGTCCGATGTGGCGCTCGTTGCCCCCGGGCCATTCGCGTCTCCGGCTCCGGAAGGACCGCCGCCGGTGCCGGAAAGGCCATGCACGCCCATAAGCGGCGCATCAGGACCGAGCGCTCGTGCGCGATCGGCGCCCGCCCACTGTCTCACAAGAGGGCTCTGTTCCGCCAGAGACGGGACGGCACCGGCGTACACGACAATGCCCACTGCCATAAGCGAGAGCGAAAACGTGAGAAGCCCGCCCAGCAAAGGGGGTACGGACGCGCGCCGAAAGGCACGCCCCGCATAGGGCCAGCGATGAAGGGACAATTCCACCGTTCGCGCTCCTTTTCGCATAAGACCTGGTCTTATGTACGTCGTCAAGATAATGGCACAGTGTGGTGTTGCCAGTATAGCACGCGTCGCGGAAGCGAGCTTCAGAGGGGTCTCTGTTCGGCTCTACAGCAGATCCATGGGATCGATGTCGACGGCGGCGTTGACGGCGGGGGTTACCTTACGCGTGCGGAACAGGCGCACCAGCGGCGCCGAGATATCGTCGTCCAAAGGCGCCTTCACCACGATGTGGTAGCGGTAGGTGTTGCGCAGCTTCGCCAGCACGCAGGGCACTGCCGGCAGCACCTGCCAGCGCTCCCCCACCTCGTTGCGGACAAGCTCGGCCAGCTGGGCGTGCAGGAGCTCGGCCTCGGTGGCCACGGCGTGCTCGTCGGCGCCCCACAGAAGCACGTTGGCCATTCGCACGTAGGGCGGGTAGCCCAAAAGCTTGCGCTTGGGCAGCTCGGCGCGCAGGAACATCCCGCGGTTGTAGGTGGCGGCGGCGCGGATGGCCACGTCGTCGGCCTCGTAGGTCTGCACCATGACGCGCCCGTCCAGCTCGGCGCGGCCGGCGCGGCCCGCCACCTGCTCGATGAGCTGGAAGGTGCGCTCGCCGGCGCGGTAGTCGGGCAGATGCAGCTGGGTGTCGGCGTTGATGACGCCCACCAGCGTGACGTCGTCGAAATCGAGTCCCTTGGCGATCATCTGGGTGCCGAGCAGCACCGCGGCATCGGCGGCGGCGAATTCCTCGAGAAGGGCCTGATGCGCACCCTTGGCCTGGGTGGTGTCGGCGTCCATGCGGATGATGGGAACGGTTGGCCCCACGTCGGGCAGCCCGTCCAAGAGCTGGCGCAGCTCGGTTTCCACCCGCTGGGTGCCGGCGCCGAACTTCTTCAGGTAGGGGCTGCCGCATTCCGGACACACGGGAGGGGCGCCCACGGTGTAGCCGCAGTGGTGGCAGATGAGCTTGGCGCCCTGCTCGTGGTAGGTGAGCGAGGTGGAGCAGTGCGGACACTCGGGCACGAAACCGCAGTCGCGACACAGAAGGAACTTCGCGAAGCCGCGCTGGTTCAGCAGAAGCACCGCCTTGCGGCCCTGTGCGAGCTCCTCGCCCAGCGCCCGGGCGAGGCGTCCGGAGAACATGGCCCGGGAACCGGAGGCGAACTCGGCGGCCATGTCCACCACCTCGATGGCGGGCATGGGTCGCCCGTTGGCGCGCTCGGGCAGCGCCGCCGTCGTCCAGCGCGGGTTCTTGTTCACTTGGTAGAGGGACTCGATGGAAGGGGTGGCCGAGCCGAGCACCAGCGCACCGCCGGCCCGGGCCATCATCCATTCGGCCACGTCGCGCGCGTGGTAGCGCGGCGAGGAATCCTGCTTGTAGGAGCCCTCGTGCTCCTCGTCGATGACGATGAGCCCCACGTTGGCCGCAGGCGTGAACAGCGCGCTGCGGGCGCCCACGACGACTTTGGCCGCGCCGCTTTTGATGAAGTCCCACTGGTCGTAGCGCTCGCCGTCGCTCATGCGGGAGTGCATGACGGCCACGGCGTCGCCGAAGCGGCCGCGGAAACGGGCGACGGTCTGAGGGGTGAGCGAGATTTCCGGCACGAGCACGATGGCGCGGCGCCCCTCGGCGA
>OGCN01002649.1_pt1 | contig 18892 bp, 27 predicted proteins | sample 1570181 | NCBI WGS metagenome assembly OGCN01 (sample SAMEA4370584, study PRJEB24528) | human gut metagenome | reverse complement strand
TATGAATTATTTCTATAATTATCGTCATTTTTCACTCCTCCTTTTCTGCCCGACGGGTATCATCTAATCTCCATATACATTTTAGGTAATGTGCCACCATAATTACTCTATCGTTAATTGATTTCATTGTCTATATACAGACAACTAACATGCACAAAATCGGCACCAAGATGCATAGCACTATCAACTTTCATATTTAAATAATCTGTCCCGGCAGTTCCTTTTTCTCTTTATAGGAAAATTGCTTATCAAAATTCTCTGCTTCCTGCTCATCAACCAAATATCCTTCCGGTGTTGCATATTCTCCTGTAATTCCATCAAGATATCCTGATTTCAGTTCCCTGCATAAGAAGAATGATGCATCTTCCCCCTCCGGCAAGCCATGATAACGGATACCATACTCACTTGCCTGCCTGAAGCCGCTTTTTCCATAAAAATCAATATTCCCCTCAAAACATAATGCTCCACAGCCAAGCTCTGCCGCCTTTTCCAATGAATAGTCAAGCAGAATTTTCCCATATCCTTTTCGTTTATATTCATTCTTGATGCAAATCGGTCCCATCGTCATGATTGGAATGCTTCTTCCATCATCTGCCGCGATTGCGGTTCTCACAAAGATATTTTGTCCGATGAGTTCTCCCTCCCGATACATCACAAAATCAAGCTCCGGTACAAATGCCGGATCATGTCTTAGCTGATTTAGAACATAATGCTCCAGACATCCCGGACGATACACATTCCAAAAGCTGTCCCGTACCAGATTTTCCACCTCACGATAGTCACTTTTTTCTTCCAAACGAATTACTATATTATTCTTCATGATATCCATCTCCTTTACATTAACTCCTGTACCATACTGTTTACTACTGATACAAATTCCTCTTTTACCCTTTCTTTATCATCCGTACCGTCATAAATACTGTAATAGAAGTACATAACCGCATAAAATCTGTCTGCTTTCTCTTTGGCATCTATCATTCCCATACTCTCAAATAAATCCTTCACATAGGATGCCGGTCCTGACACGAGATATTGCTGATATAACTTCTGCATCTCTTCGCTGCGAAACTGCTCTATTGTCAGCATTTTCCGAAACGATGATGCAAAATCATCCTCGGTCCAATATTCAAACATAGACTTACTGTATTTTATAAAATCATCCAGTGATACTTCCTCATACTTTTCAGGCATTCTCTCCTTATCCTCTTCCGGCATATCATAATCGGATGCCTGTTCATCATCCTGCTGTTCCATCCGATTTAAAATACAATCAAAAATATCTCTTTTGCTTTTGTAATGACGATATAATGCCCCTTTTGTCATATCCAGTTCTCCGGCTATCTTGCTGACTGAAACAGCCTCATAACCATCCCTGGCAAACAAATGCAATGCCACTGTTAATATTTCTTCTTTTCTATTACGCATGCTAATCTCCATTCCGCAGTATTTTTAACACGAATCCCCTCAAAGCAAAAAATAAACGACCGTTCACGTTTTAATAATAGTAAACGGTCGTTTATTTATCAAGAGTGTTTATTTATCTCTCGTCCTCACGCATGTGAAAGCTCCGGAAAATAAAGTTTTTGATTCTCAATACTTTCAAGCTGTTCACCGAAATAAAACAGCCTGTAATCATCGGCTCCATCATATTTCTCTGCCACACACATATCCATGTCCTTCAGATCCGGCACGAAACCAAGCTGGCATTGACGATATTTTCCACTCACTCTCTGCAAAACATCCGAAAGTGCCACTTTATTTTCACATATGATACTCCGCAAAAGTAGTGTATTCTCCTCTTTCTCAGCAACAATAAAGCAGTCCATATCCTTTGCATAATAAACATTTTCCATATCTGTGGTGTAAAACATCTGCAAACCAAATTTGTTGATCTGCTCCAAAGACGAATTAACAGCACTGCAACGAACCATATCCATATATTTCTGTTTCATTTGTTCATCTGCTGTATTTACCGGCATAAAAATTTCACCTGTTGATTTTCCCATGCAAAATTCATCTTTTACAGAATAGCGATACTCTGTTTCTTTAGAAAAGCCACACTTGTTATAAAAGTCTACAGCATCCAGATTTGCAAACAGATAAAATCCATCACAGTCATCCTTGTACTGTTTTACCACATGCTCCATCAGTTTTTTTGCCAATCCCTGTCTGCGATATGCCTCATCCGTCATGACTGTTCCGATTTGTATATAATTTCTCTCTACACCATTCTGAAGAAAAGTCATCTTATTTGCGGATACATTTGCAATTATTTTTCCATCCTCAATAAATGAATATGGAATATAGTCTCCTTCAAAATATCCACCTGTCACCCAGGCTTCAAAATCAAAGCCGAATGTTCTCTTTGTTAAATCGTTTAAAGCATGGCGCAAAGTATCGTCACGCATATAATCACTTACCAATTCCATGTTTTAAGCCTCCTCTTTTACTCTGTAAAGCGGACATTCGCAATCCGCCTTCGCTACTTGCTCATGAACGCAGTCGCTTTGCGACCTGCGTTCAAAGTCTACTGTCTGTTCCTTCATAGAAATTTTTGCCACCTGAAAGCCATATTGCAAAAGTTCCTTTTTAAATCTAAGGAACGAATGATCTATAGGCACACCGGCAATGTTTTCAATTTCAGCATAAGTCAACTTGAAATTGTCTGTTTTATTTTCATTGATCCACTTCCATAAAGGATCATATTTACTCATAATTATCATTCACCTACTTTCCAAAGGGATTGCTGAATAAATCATTCAATTTGCGATGATAATTCTCTCAATTTTTCTTTTGCTTCATTATCTACTTGAACAAACAATTCTCTATTTGAATCTAAACCACATTTCCAAATTCCTTCTTTTTTTGCTTGCTCAATAATTTCGTCATGCTTTTGGTTTAATTCTTCAAATATTTTCTTTGCTTTCTCATCTGCTTCTTTTTTTGTCATTTTTCCATCTCCTATAGCCTATTCCGTGTTTCTTAGCAATGTATATAACTTGTGTATGCCTGAAATTATCAATATTCATCCAATCATCAGGAAGATCATCAATTTCATGTACATTTCTTGTTAATTCATAAGTATACTTTTCATCACATCCACGCAACATTTTCAAATTATATTGTTCAAACAAATTTATGTCATCATTACTAAATGAAAATTCTGTAACTGATATCGGATGATTGTGTGATATGATTGCACCTTCTATTTTATCATCTAAATCATAATCTGGAAATACTCTTCCTTCAACACCAAAACATTTATATAATTCTCCATTTTTAGTATAAACAAGTGCTGTTTCATTTACTTCTTTTATAGCATTTTCCTCGTATCGACTTACTTCTTCGTTTATATTACTAACATTTTTCTTCAACATGACCGGTTCGTCATGGAATGGAATTCCATTTCCTCCTATTTTAACAGAAAGTCCTTTCTTATCCCCATCTACAAATGCTTTCTTCCACTCCTGATACGTCATATCATCCGGCACATAGTATGCTTCTCCATCCTCATCCCTCGCTGCTCTCTGGGCTATGTCCTTTATATATTCTTCATCATATGGACATAAAAATACCACCTGCCTCTCGGTGGTGGTATCTAATGTGCAAACGGACAATCCTTTAATTCTTTTTCTTCTCTCTCTTTCCTCAACCTTTGAAGTTCAGCATGTAGCATTTTCCTTTTCTCTTCATCTTCTTCAGACATAAATTGCTCGTATATAATCCTTTCCCTTTCGCTCATATGCAACATCATATTATTCACCCCTTATTGTTCCCTTTTCTTCCTGCAAAATTCCCCCTTCAATCGCTGAACATATCATATGTAAAGATTCCGTATATTCTCCTACCATTGCTTTATCTTCATCTGATACATCAGATGCAAAAAAATTTTCTACTGTATCTCTTAATGCCAATATTTCCTCATTTTCTAATTTCGAGCAATTCATAATTTGATTTATTAAATTTTCTACTTCTGTCCATTTTTCCGGATGCATATATTTTTTATTTGTTTCTCTGACAATCATCATGAATTTTTCATATGACATATTCATTGTTTTATACCACCTTCTAAATTCCGTAAAAAGCTCATTACATCATTATAGTCTTCTAATGAAACATTTAATTTTCCAAGACTTGTATCGACTTTATCCTCTAACCATGCATATCTATCAGGCAATGGTATGTTAAATAATTCTTTTGCAAATTCCATATCCGTTCCATATCGAAAATTGCTATTAACTATTCTTAAGATCATAACTTGATTCTCATATGCACTTAAATTCTCTATATCCTTTTCTTTACATATCTGTTGTTTTAAAAATTCTACAGATGCTTCTTCTATAGCAGCATTTTTCGCATAAACCTTTGGCATATAATAACTAGCTGAACACGAATGTAACATTTCATGCCAAATCACACCATCATCAGCTAATTTAGATACTGATATATCACATGACCATTCTTTAACTCCTGCTGTATTATCTCGAAACTCTTTTATGTTAATATTTCCACTCCATTTTGAAGTTGTATTACTATAATGCATAATTTCTTTTTTAACATTATTAGCAACATTTTCAAATTCTTTTTTTGATTTTTTATTATACACTTTTCCATGTATCTTGACAATAGATTGTGTCTTAGTCATGTCCCTGTCTACAAACGCCTTTTCCCACTCCTTATACGTCGTATCTTCCGGCACATAGTATACTTCTCCATCCTCATCCCTCGCTGCTCTCTGGGCTATGTCCTTTATGTCTTCTTCATCATATGGGCATGTGGTACTTCTACAGCATGGATGGAATAGAAAAAGCACAGCTATTTGACTGTGCTTTATAACTCATTAAAACGCCCTATATTTTTATCTCCACCAAATTGTTCTACTAAAATTTCCTGATGTTTTTTGTGTGATAATTCAGAATAATACTTACGTTGCTCCTCTTCCCTTTTGTAGCAACTCTTGATATTCTAAAATCATACCAAGCATTGGTTCTTTTAATCTCAATGATAATCTACGATTAGACTGATTTAATTCTTCAATATTTTCTAAAATCTTCCTTTGCTCATCATTACTGATTATTTTATCAAGCTGTGACTTTAGACTTTTAATCTCACCATTGTTTTGTTCTATTAAATGATTTGTATATTGTATTATACTTTCTCTTTTACTTTGATTATGCATACAACATTCTCCTTTAATACTCCACCAGCATTTTCTAAATCCTCTGGAAAATACAGATGCTCCCTATGCTTTGATAAATAAGTGTATTTACTTTCCTTTGTTACTTCAACTACTTCATACTTTGAACTACTTAAAACTTTTGATTTTTTGATATAAAAATACCATCTAATCTTTATTGGCTGGTGGTCTCTACATTTCTTGCATCTTTCTGCTTAATCTTAATCCGTCTTATTTAATTCCTCTTTTGTCAAAGTAATATCTCTTTTCTCTTTTACCGCCCTTTTGTGTAGACGCACAAATTTCATCAATGTTTCATGTGCTTCTTTTTCTTTCTCTTCTGTCAATTCAACTTTCCCTGTCACAACAAATTTGGGAATATCTGCTTTTATCATTTTTTTCTTTTCATCATCCGTAAGTCCTTCATAAATATCTTCGTATGCCATTTAAATCTCCTTAAGTAAAATATTCCATTTGCCATCAGCAAACACTTTCTCTAATACAACAAACTCGCTGTCTCTTTCATAAAGGATTTCACTTTCGTCCAAGCCAAAAGCTCGTATGTCTCGTCCCTTTTCGGCATTTTCAATAAAAATAAGTATCTCAGCAGTGTCATCATATCCAGCTTTTGAAGATGTACTCCAATATTGTGGAATCCGAATCTTATTTCCTTTCGTAAATTCTTCTATAAATTTCTTCGATTTTTCTTCTGCATCTGACCAATCCGAGAAATTTACCGTTCTTACTAAATCTCCATGGTATGCCGGTATTTTGGATAATGCCCTGTCTATTAATCCTATATTTTTTTTCAGTTCACTGCTAAGCTTTGTAATGTCATCTGTATTTCTAAGAGCATCATTTATCAGATATGAATCAAAACTCTTATATCTCATGATTGCTCCCAATTCTTCATCTGACAGCTTCATTATATCATGAATTGGAACATTTACAACAAACTTCTTAGACTCACTTACATCCCCATCTACAAATGCTTTCTTCCACTCCTGATACGTCATATCATCCGACACATAGTATACTTCTCCATCCTCATCCCTCGCTGCTCTCTGGGCTATGTCCTTTATGTCTTCTTCATCATATGGGCATAAAAATACCACCTGCCTCTCGGTGGTGGTATCTAATGTGCAAACGGACAATCCTTTAATTCTTTTTCTTCTCTCTCTTTCCTCAACCTTTGAAGTTCAGCATGTAGCATTTTCCTTTTCTCTTCATCTTCTTCAGACATAAATTTATCAAAAATAATATTCTCTTCTTCACTCATCTGTAACATCATTATCAATCATCTCCTATCAAACTGATTATTGTTTTGGCAATCTCATTATTCTCTCGCACAGAAAAGGCTTCTGCACATATTTCTGTCACTTCTTGTGTATCAGCATAACGGCTAATATTTTTTGCCAAAAATCTATCATCATTTTTAGATTCTATATAACGATAAACTTTATAATCAATTTTATTCTTAGCTTTACTATAGCTCATTTTCTTTTCATTGGCAAGCCTTTTTATAGAGTCATAGTAAAATTTATGTCCTAACTCATGCAATGCTGGTGCATATTCTGTTGTGTTTGCAAAATGTCCCTGTTTTTTATTCACAAATTCTAAAATCTTTTGTTTTGTATCATATTTACTGTTTATAAATAACATTCCAGAACTTTGAAGATATCCACCAATTGCATTGTTATTCAATCCCTGTTTTTCAAAATCCACAACTGCAATTTGAGGCATTTCAAATGTTTCCGGCAAGTCCTTTTGTATGTCCTTAAACATTTTTCTGTCAGACTCATCATATGTTTTTATAGCAAAAAATTTTCCCTTCTTAGTTCATTCAATGCCACCTCTATCAGATTACACAGTTTAAGGTTTTTCAACTTAGGATTTTCCGAATTCATAATACCCCCCCCTGAAATTTTACAATCACCTGATAACTTGGTATGGTATTAAAAAGCACATTTTCCTAACCATACTTTTTCTTAAAATTCCTTATATATTTCTCTTATTTTCTTATAATATTCTTTAATTCTTTCTGGTGCATCCTCTCGCAAATGATACCAACCGTCATCTCCAAAATATAACCATTTTCTTATTTTCTTCATCATCAACTTCTCTTCCTCTGATATATGTGGCATCATAGTATACTTCTCCATCCTCATCCCTCGCTGCTCTCTGGGCTATGTCCTTTATGTCTTCTTCATCATATGGTCATAAAAATACCATTTAATTTAGGAATATCTGCTTTTATCATTTTTTCCTTTTCGTCATCCGTAAGTCCTTCATAAATATCTTCGTATGCCATTTAAATCTCCTTAAGTAAAAATGTTCCAGAACACCGATTTTATCGCATATTTCCAATATTTACTCCCACTCGTAAGGTGTATTCTGGTAGACATAATAATTGATCCAGTTGGAAAACAATGCATTTGCAGCTCCTCTCCAACGGAGCAGCGGTTTGGTGTTCGGATCATCATTGGTATAATAATTCTCAGGCAATGTGATCGGAATATGCTTTTTTAAATCTCTCTTATATTCTGAGTCTAATGTCAGGCGGTCATACTCCAGATGACCAAGCACAAAGATCTGTTTTCCGTCTTTTGAGATTACGATGCATTCGCCCAGCTTCTCATCATCTGCCAGTACAACAAGTTTTTCGTTATTGACGATCTCATCATGATCGCATACCGTATAGCGGGAATGTGGCGAATAAAATACATCATCAAAGCCGCGAAGCAATGGTTCTTTTCTGTGATGTACTTTAAACTCATAGACACCAAAAACTTTTTCTTTTAAAAGATGTTTATGTACTCCATAGTGATAATATAATCCTGCCTGAGCACCCCAGCAAATGTGCATGGTACTCGTCACATTTGTCTTTGACCAATCCATGATCTTTGTGAGTTCTTCCCAATATTGCACTTCTTCGTATTCCATCTGTTCAATTGGCGCACCGGTAATGATCAATCCGTCAAATTTACGGTTTTTTACTTCTTCAAATGTTTTATAGAATTCATTTAAATGGCTTGCCGGTGTATTTTTACCGATATAAGATGCCGTCGTTAAAAAAGTGATCTCAATCTGCAACGGAGAATTTGACAGGCTGCGAAGAAGCTGTACTTCTGTATCTTCTTTTAATGGCATCAGATTCAAAACAGCAATGTACAATGGACGGATATCCTGCATAACAGCTCTGGACTCGTCCATCATAAAGATGTTCTCCTTTTCCATGATCTTCTTTGCCGGCAGATTATTTTTTACTTTAATTGGCATCGAATCGCCCCTTTCTACTTTTATCCTCTGATCAGATTAAGAAAGTGTCTCTTGCATTTGGCAAAAGAATCTTTCCTATTTACTCTCTTAGTCCTAAAGATTTATTGTACACCTTTTTATCATGAATATGAAGTCTTTCTGATAAAAAGAATGTTCTGTATAGTATTTTTCCTATATAAAATGGATTTCCACTGAAAAAATAAACGAATGGTATTTCGTCTCTATATATGAAAGCTTTTTATTGAAAAGAATAACCTGTGTAATATTTTCCATCGATATAATAGCTTCCCATTAAAAAGAATAACCTGTGTAGTATTTTCCATCGATATAATAGCTTCCCATTAAAAAGAATAGCCTGTATAGTATTTTCCATCGATATAATGGCTTCCCATTAAAAAGAATAGCCAAGTGGTATTTTATCAATATATGAAAGCTTTCTATTGAAAAAATAATCTATACGATATTTCTCTTCTAAATAATATAAAGACTTTTCTAAAAAAGATGAACCTATTGGCTGTTATTCTATATCCAGTTGAAATTTTTCGATGAATTCTTCTTCCGTGATCACTTCTATTCCAAGTTCTTTTGCTTTTTTATTCTTGGATGACCGGCTTAGATTATCATTATTGATCAGATAGCTGGTCTTACCGGTTACGGATCCGGTCACTTTGCCTCCATGTTGTTCGATCAACTCTTTGACTTCCTTGCGGTTCGCAAAATGATTGACACTTCCGGTAATGACAAATTGCAATCCTTCCATATCCATCACCTGATTCGTCTGCTCTTCTTTTTCTAATGTAACAACTGTTAAAAGATCATCAATCATCTCTTTGTTTGCATCATTTTCAAAGAAGGCAACAAACGCCTGTGCGATCACTTCACCAACACCTTCGATCTCTACTAAATCTTCGACAGATGCCTGCCTGATCCGCTCAAAATCCTGTCCTAACGCTTTCACGATCATTTTTGCATTGGCAGGACCGATATTTGGCACTCCGAGACTGTATAGAAAACGCGCTGTTGTTGTATGCTTTGACTGCACAAGAGCCTGTAGCAGTTTCTGATAAGACTTTTCTCCAAAGCCTTCTAATGCAATGATCTCATCTTTGTGTTCCTGAATTCGGAACAGATCTCCAAGACGATGCAACGCTCCAATCGCGATCAGCTTTTCAATCGTTGCTTCTGACATTCCATCAATATTCATTGCATCACGGCTGACAAAATGAGAAATGGACTTGATCTTTTTGGCAAGACAGTTTTTATTCTCACAAAAAAGCGACTCTACACCATTTTCTTTATGGATCGTTGTTTTTTCTTTACAGACCGGACAGACTTTGGCAATCGGAGGATTTCCCGATCTTGTCAGATTATTTGCTATCTGCGGAATAATCATATTTGCTTTATATACTTCTATCGTATCACCGATTCCCAGTTCTAACTGCTTTACAATGCTGACGTTATGCACACTTGCACGCGATACCGTCGTCCCTTCTAATTCTACCGGATCAAATATCGCAACCGGATTGATCAAACCGGTACGGGAAGCACTCCATTCGATCTCACGCAATGTCGTCTGTGCTAACTCATCTGCCCATTTAAAAGCGATCGCATTTCTTGGGAACTTTGCGGTACGTCCGAGACTTTCACCATAAGCGATATCATCATATAAAAGAACCAATCCATCTGATGGGAAATCATTCTTTTGAATATTTGCCGAAAACCATTCCACGGCTTTGGCAATATTTTGTGCTGTTACTTTTTTATATTCAACGACTTCAAAGCCTTGCTCTTGCATGAAAAGATATTTTTTCTCCTGCGAATTTGCAAAATCTTCTCCCTGTGCTTCTACCAGCGCAAACGCAAAGAAATATACATTTCTCTGTGCCGTGATCTCATTATTTAACTGGCGCACCGAACCGCTGCAAAGATTTCTCGGATTTTTATATTGTTCTTCCTGCGGCAGGCGATCATTGATCTTTTCAAATTCCGAATATGGAATAACTGCTTCTCCACGCAATACGACATGCTCTTTGCATGGAATCGTTAAAGGAATGTTTTTAAAAACTCTTGCATTATTTGTAATGACTTCTCCTACTTGTCCGTTTCCACGTGTAACTGCTTTGGCAAGTGTACCATTATCGTAAGTCAATACAACAGTAAGGCCGTCCATTTTCCACGAAAGCAAGCCTGTCTGGTCTGCAAGCCAGGCAGCCAGTGTATCAACCTCTTTTGTCTTATCTAGCGATAACATCGGACTTGGATGGACTTCTTTTGGCAATTCACTTAAAATCTCATATCCTACCCGCTGTGTCGGACTACCCGATAAGATCACTCCCGTCTCTTTTTCTAATGCACTCAGTTCATCATAAAGTGCATCATATTCATAATTGCTCATGATCTCATTATTCTTCTGATAATACATCTCGGATGCCAGATTTAACCGATCTACCAATTCTTTCATTCTTTTTTTGCTGTCTGTCTGTGCCATTTCTTTTCACCTTTCATTGCTTGCTCTTATGTCATGCTGTTTATGTATTCTGCTTTTCTTACATTCCTATGCTTTCTGATAGTTTTTCTTCCGGCAATTTTGTATTTTAATGCTGTTTTTGACGATTTTACAATTTCAACTCTTTTACCGTTTCAGCACATTTTGCATTTGCAAAATGTTTTATTTCAATATCTCTTTTTTTAATTCTGCAACTTCTTTTGCTGTCAAATGACGATACCTGCCCTTTTTCAAATTGCCAAGTGTAATATTCATCACCCTATCTCTTCTAAGAAATGTAACACGATATCCGAAATATTCGCACATACGTCTGATCTGGCGATTTAACCCCTGTGTGATTATAATATGAAAACTCTTATCATCTTCCTTCCAGATCTTGCAAGGCTTTGTAACCGTATCAAGAATAGGCACGCCTTTTTGCATTCCTTTCAAAAAAGCATCATCTATTTTGTGATCGACACAGACGTAATACTCTTTTTCATGATCATACCGACTTCTTAAAATCTTTTCCATCACATCACCGCGATTTGTCATTAAAAGAAGTCCTTCGGAAGCCTGATCCAGTCGTCCTACCGGATAAATTCTTTTTGGATAGTTGATATAATCCACGACATTTAATACTTTTTCTCCATTTTCTTCTTTTGCTGTTGTACAGACAATTCCGCGCGGTTTATAAAAAGCAAGAAAGATCTCTTCCTCTTCTTTGGTTACTGCCTTACCATTTACTGCCACTTCCTGTCCTTCGAATACACGATCTCCTACTTTAGCAACTACACCATCGATGGTAATACATCCTTTTTCTAATAATCTGTCTCCTTCTCTTCGCGAACATACTCCTGCTTCACTTAAAAATTTATTAATTCTTGTTCCTTCCATTGTAAACCTCGTTTCTTTTCACACGTTTTATTCCATTCTGCACATAAATGTCTTGATACTCCAACCATACACCATGCATGCCATATAAGAAAAACCGAGATGATCTAAAAAACATTCTGCTTTGATACTATCAAACCATATATTTCTTGAAACCATCTCGTATTTCTTTGAAAATCATAAAATGTATCTGTTCATCTACATCTGATTGCAAGCTGTATTTTCTTTTTACTGTGCAGGCTGCGCCTGATTCGGATCTGTAGTAGCTGCTGCCTGATTTGGATCAACAGTAGGTGCTGCCTGATTTGGGTCGGCTGCCTGCTGTTGCTGGGCCGCACTGCCTGCTTCATTACTGATATTCTCATTATTCTCTTCGTTCGAATCCTGATTGGTACTTTCTAACATCTGGTAGAAATCACGAACATCTGCATTCTTACTTACAATATCTTCTAACTTCTTTTGTACCGAATCGATCTTCTTTTTAATCTCATCGCTGTTATCCAGTTTATCGATCGCACGCTGATCCTTGCTGTCAATCTTACTTAAATTGATCAGGAATTTTCCTTCCGGTGTTCCGGTCACAACCAAAGCCGTCAGAGAAGGAACAAGCGTATCAATATCATAAATCTTTGCTTCATAATATACATATACGCGGAAAATACCATCGCTCAACCCATCATCACAAATCGTACATTCGATATTTTTGTATTCTTCAATATATTCTGCTTCCGTAACGAGTCGCTTTTCATCTATTTTACTGATATCACTGACACACTCTTTCATCTCGTCCATCGAAACTTTCTGTTTCGCATCCAGATAATTCTTGATCAATGTGGTAATATCGGATTCGATCTCATCATCCGACAAAGCTGCTATCGCACTGCCTGTTGCTGAGTTTGCCGCAGAGCCGCCACCAAATGAGAAATCAACCGATGGAGCAATCAAAGAGAATGTTCCAAGACCGATCAACATGATCGCTAAAGAAAAAATAACAATAAGTTTTTTATATTTTAACCGCATTGTATGCGCACATCCTTTCAAAGTAAATCCAAACTATCCATAACAGATTTTTCTCTGTCTTTGCACCAAATCTAAAATAAATAAACTCCATTTACTTTAGCCCCTTTTCCAAACTCCGGGGATACAATGATATTGAAAGCACACCTGAAGGGACTCGAACCCCCGACACATGGTTCCGGAAACCACTGCTCTATCCACTGAGCTACAGGTGCGTACATCAGCCAAATTTGCCATAAATCCGGTATTCACCTAGCTTGACGAACTTTTTCTTCTCCATAATCTACAAATAATTCATCCGATTTTTGTAAAAAAATCAGACTTTCAAAGCTATTATTTCTTACAATTATGGTAAAAATTATGGTAAAAAAACTTTTACCATAGTTTTGTGGTAATTTACCATAGTTACATCAATGCCTGTAACTGATAACAAACCATATGGGATTATACCACAAGAAAAATTCATGGTCAAGAATTTTCAGGCCTATAACCGACAAACCTCGGTAACATTCTTATAATTTTTTCGTGTTAAGCTGATCTAATCAAGTTCATTTAACGTCTTAAAATGATATTTTTTAGAATGCATCAGACGGATGATCTTAGGAAGTGCCTCGCAGTCTGCTTTTGATACAATATGAAGCAATGGAATAGCTCCTTTATGATAATAGGTTTTGAATTTATTTACAACATAATCAACTGATGGCTGGTTTTGCGGATCATAATCATAATATGCAATACTCCATAAGATAGTCTTATATCCCATATCTTTGATCACTTTTAATGCTCTCAGGCTGTAAACGCCTTCCGGTGGACGAATAAATGCATCCATGTTATAACCTGTCAGTTTTTTCATTGTTTTGGCACAATCGTTAATCTCTTTTCTGATCTTTGCAACATTACACTTTGAAAGCTGAGGATGGGTGCAGGTATGATTTCCTACTAAATGGCCTTCTTTTTTCATTTTCTTAACCAGCTTTGGATTTTCCTCAATAAATGGCTTTGTCACAAAGAAAATAGCTTTGAGATTCTCTTTTTTCAATGTTTTTAAGATTTTCCTTGTATAACCGCCTTCATAGCCACAGTCAAATGTCAGATACATTACTTTTTCTTTCGTATTTCCTACATAGTATGCCTGATATTTTTTTAAAGATACCCCCTTTGGCACATTTCCGCCCGGTGTTGTATGGTCTGCATGCATAGACACACCCCAGCCGATACTGGTATTCGAATATTTCTTATAGTTTGTCTTTTTGGTCATTTTTCCTGCCTGTGTTGCAGGCAACACAGTTGCTTCCGGTGTCGGCACAACATCTTTATTATTAACATCTGCTTTCTCTTTTATCGCATGTTTCTTATCACTTTTCGGATTCTCTTTTTCATTTGCTGACTGTTTGCTTTCCACTGTAACTGCCTGTGTTACTTTTTGATCAATCGAATTTTTGTTTTTCTGTCCTGCTGTTGTAACCGCAGCAAATAAAGTAAGACCAGCCTGTACGCCCACCAGTCCGATCATACATTTGCGTAATACATTTTCTTTTCTCATAATTCTCGTATAATCCAATCATCCGCTTTTGAAGATAGTGGATGATTCTCCTTTCTCCTAATATCCTTTTTTAGGCGTTTGCGAAACGCCACAAGCCACATGAATACGGCATTTGTTTGTTGCTAAAATCAAAAATCTCCTCACGGTTTGTGATATAATGGAGTTGTTCAGAAACCATAAATATCCTTTGACTGCTATGCTTTGGGCTTTGATTATTCAACGCCTCTTTTCGATTCCAACAGATTCTCTTTTGCTGATCTTTCTCCATTATTCCAGACATCTCAGAGAATTCAGGATTCTCTATGTTGTATTCCTTTTTTATAAAATAATCCACAACCATCACTAAATGTATTCTTATATACGATAACATGCACTATATTCGCTTGGCGACATCCCCTTTCTCTTTTTAAAAATACGCCAGAAATAATTTGCATTGTCATATCCGCAAAGCCTTGCGACCTCAGATATCTGATACTTACTTTTCTTTAGCAGATAGCAGGCTTTTTCTATCCGCAATGTCATCATATAATCACTTGGTGTATCATGATATGTTTCTTTGAAGATTCTCGTAAAGTGCCTTGCCGAATATCCTGCTGATGCAGCCAGCGATTCAACACTTAAATTCTCATTAAAATGCTGTTCCATATAAACGATCGTATTAGCAAGCGGCATGATCTTGTCTGACTGCTCTTTTTGAGATGAATCATATAAACGCGACAAAAAAGTGGCAACATACAAAAACTGTACCTGTAACATTGTCATTTTCCCCTGCCTGTCCTGTTGGTATTCTTCTAGCATTTCATCTAAATGATATTTTAATTCTAAAAATTCTTTTTCATTTAAAAGCAGACGGCTTGTAAAATGCTCTTTTTGCACATGATAGGGTTCTAACAGAAAAAGTGCATGAAAACCGGCACATTGCGTAATGTCATATCTTCCCTGAAATATTTTTTTCATAGAGAACATAATATTGCAAAGTCTTAATTCCTTCGCATCATAAAAACTATGCGATGTATTTTCATTGATAACAAATACATCACCTTTTTTGATATAAAAAGATTCTTCACCGACACGATGCATAGCATGCCCCTCTAAAATGATCACTAACTCCGAGAAGTCTTCATGCATATGTGTCACAAAATCATCATTATGATACCCATATTGTACAAAGATAGGAAAATCTTCCTCATTTGTAAATTCACGCAATCTGTAAATCCGCATACCTTTTTGTTTCTCCTTTTTGCAAATCCAGCTTTCATTATAAAGGTTTGCTGACTTTTCGACAAGTGATTTTATTGTTTCTTTTTTTATCGTTTGTCATTCTGTTTTCTTATTTCGTTTGCTGCTTACTATATAACAAACTGTAAATTTATGCCAAGAAAAATTTCTTCATTCGACACCACCCTATCTCGCCAACCCACCTTATATCATAATTCTGCAATGTTTTTCAATTCTGCTTCGCCGTAAGCATTATATCTTGGGCATTCTATACAATTGTCTCCGTATAAAGCAATTCTCTCTTCCATAATGAATCCTCTCAATTTTAAGATATAAAATCATCCTGTTTTTGGATGCTTCACATCTTATATTATTATACTATAATCAACCTTGTTTTTCATTAGGATTATTTTCAAAATTAAAAGAGCCTAAAAGAACATATATCAATATAAACACAATATTTCAAAAAAGGAGATGCTCACAAATGAATACTTTATTTGCTATAACTGAAAACTATCTGAAATACTGCAAAACACAAAAAAGACTTGATAATAAAACGCTAAAAGCATATCAAACCGATTTAAGTCAATTTATGTCTTTTTTCAACAATTCCAGCATACATACTATATCCATAACCGATATAGAAAAATATATTGGATATCTGCATCAGAATTTCAAACCCAAAACAGTAAAAAGAAAGCTTGCTTCAATAAAAGCTTTTTATCACTTTCTCGAATATAAAGATTATATTGAACAAAACCCTTTTAATAAAATTAAAACAAGCTTCCGGGCTCCAATCATACTACCTAAAACAATCCCACTTTACATAATGGAAAATTTACTTGCAACTATGTATAAGGAATATTCTCTTGCCCGTACTAACTATCGTAAGAAGCGCACCCTTCTTGACATTGCTATATGTGAAACATTATTTTCCACCGGTATGAGGATTTCTGAACTGTGTAATTTACAAAATTCCAATGTTGACTTACACGATGCAACAATTCGCATATATGGAAAAGGTTCAAAAGAACGAATGATACAGATTGGAAATAGTGACGTCATAAAAATACTTAAAGAGTATGCAGCAGAATATATGTCCGAAATAAATAAATGCGGATATTTCTTTGTTAATCCTAATGCAACCTTAATTTCAGATCAAGCAATCAGACGCATGATTAATAAATACTGTTCTCTAGCGTCTGTTGACTTACACATAACTCCACATATGTTTCGCCACACATTTGCTACAAGCCTACTTGAAGCAGATGTGGATATTAGATACATTCAAGAGATGCTTGGACATAGTTCAATCACCGTAACTGAAAATTATACACACGTTGCTCTTTCAAAGCAACGAGATATACTTACTGCGAAACATCCTCGACAGAATTTTAAAATATAGCTCTCCTATATATGTGATAGATAATTTTTAGTTATCGGTCAGATATTGTGCTGAAAAAATAGGAGAAAAGATATGTCTGCCATTGTTATTTCGTGTTTTCCTGGATGTGGAAAAACCTACTTATGTCAGAATGCTGATTACGATTCAAAAATTATAGATCTGGATTCTGCCGATTTTACCTTTCAAAAAGAATGGCCGCAAAATTATTTTAATTCAATTATTTCGTTTTTAGATATATATGAAATAATACTAATATCACAACAAGAAGAGATTCTAGAGTTGTTAAATAACAACAATATTCCTTTTTATATTGTAGCACCTAATAATTCAGATATGATTTCTGACAAAAAAGAACTATTATAAAACAGCAGTGGTTTGGTCGTTTTTTCCTCCAGGACAATTCACATATAAAAAACAGCACTGGTATTGAACAATGGTTCGATCTGCTTCTATCAAATTATAACAAATGGACATCAGTTGAACATTTGCAAAAATATCATCCAACAAAAATATTTTTGCTGGATGAAAATGAATATTTAGCTGATATTATTGAAACAATTAATAAGCAACATTCGGGAGAAATAATATGAAGGTTTTTTTATGCTTTTCAAGTGCAGATAGATACTCAATTGTCAATTCTGTATTATACCACTTAAAAAGATTCCGCATTCCAGTTTGGTATGACTATCATGAGCTGACATTGGGCGACAATCGTATGACAGGAAATTTTGAACTTGGGTTAGATTTATGCAACTATGCAGTTGTAATTATTTCGCCCTCTATGTTTCAGTGTAAATGTGGAAATGATGAATTGGATGAAATAAAAAAAAGATACGAAAATCACACTATACATATATTTCCTATATTTTATGAAATAACAGTTTCTGATTTACCCTATCAATATAGCTGGTTAACCGACTTAATTTACAATGAATTAAATCAGTCTACAGGATCATTGGCTACCTGTAAACAGATTGTTTACAAAATCGTAAAAGACAAGCTTGACAATTGCACAATCAAACAGATACAGGCATTTAAAAATTCATCAAATTATTATATTAATCATGCAATTAATACATATTTGAAAACCGATGAAGATAATTTTATTGCTCGCTTTACAATTTTATATATGCTTTATGTTTATCTTCGCGCTCAAAATATAAATATGTCAGATATGCATATTGGTATCATGGAACGTTTATGCCAACTTAGTCAACTGAACATTGCAATTCCACATAAAGAAATATTAATTGCAGAAAGTATATTAATAATTCTTTTAAACAAATACACTTATTAACCTTTAATACAATCATGCAAAATATTAACAATGAGGCGACTTATTTTTTCAGGATTATACTCATGTTCTAATTTGTCTATATAGCTCTCTAGATAAGGATACTCCACAATGCTGTTTTTCTGTTCATTAAAGATTTGTTTAGCCGCATATCCAGTAGTTGGAATGGAAATTATATTTTTTTTCAATTGCTTTGCTATTTTATATTCTTCCATTACCCCTTGCGAGTTAATGACCTTATCTGGAGATGATGGACTTTTTCCAAATAAGAAAATAGCATGCTGACAATCTTCAATCATTTTATTCCTGTGACGAGTTTTATCATTGATATTCATTTTTTCAAAAAAAGGACGCATAATCAATTTCTTCTCTATAGAAAAGAAATGTTTTTTGGTTAAATATTCAAAAGCATGTCCAGCTAAATAATTACCAATTTTTCTGCCCATTCCTGTTAAAATAATATACTCATTATTATATAGATTTTGTATGAGCGCATTACAAAGAGCATCTGCAAATTCATCTTGTTTGATTATTCCGGGGCTCTTTGAGCCACCTGTCCGGATTTTGAGAGCCACCATTCC